>Ga0256404_1003969_pt1 | contig 28887 bp, 15 predicted proteins | sample RumenRJG_01DNA_FD_185990 | JGI IMG/M metagenome (GOLD analysis project Ga0256404, IMG submission 185990) | Bovine rumen microbial communities from Lethbridge, Alberta, Canada - RJG_01 | ecosystem: Host-associated > Mammals > Digestive system > Stomach > Rumen | place: Canada: Alberta | collected...
TGGTCAACTTTCAACGCTCCGCTAGGGGGAGATGCCCCCTCCGCTACGCTCCGGGGATCATCTCCCCCTAGCGGAAACTCCTTCCTCTTCCACCTCCAAAGATTGCACTTCTATCTTGAAAGTGGGCTCTTTATCACAACTTTTTACGTGGGCGCAAAAGTGCAAAAAAGACGGGCGAAAGTGTTGCGTCTTGTCACTTTCGCCCGTCATGAACTCTTTTAACGCTAACCGTTAGTTAATCACTGTCTTCTTTCCGTTTATGATGTAGATGCCCTTCAGGCCACTGAGTGTGGTAGCCTGGCGGCGCACCAGTCGGCCGTCGGTGGTGTAAATGTCAGCGGGCAGCTGTCCGTGGCCTGTTATCAGCAGTCCCTCAATGCCTGTAACAGTAAGCGTGGCCGATGCGGGCTGCGACTCCTGACCGTTGGCATAGACGGCGGTCACGGCGAAGGTGTGGTCACCATCGGTGAGCTGGTCGGCAGGAACGGTATAGGTGGTCACGCCGTCCTCGACGGTAGCCACTAACTGACCGTCGCAGTAGATGTTGTACGACGTGACGGCACCGGCATAGTTGAAGGTGACGTCGTCGAGCATTACACCAAACACGTCGGTCGAGGTGTGGCGAATGGCGAAGTACTTGGTGCCCTCGGGCAGGGTGACCGAGAACTGCGTCCACGACTCCTCGTCGGTCATGAAGCTCTCTATCAGCTCGAAGCTTCCGGGCTGGTTGTCGGTCTTAGAGGCCAGCACCTCGAACGACTCTGCACCATACTGGCTGGTGATGGCACGCAGGAAGAAGCTGATTTCCTGTTCGGTGCCGGGCAGCAGCGGTGAGATGAGCCAGTGGTCGGCAGCGGCGGCTGTGCCTCCTTCGTCGGGCACGGGACACATGGACATCATGACCTGTGTGCCGCTGTGGCCTGCCTCACCGGTGAAGCCAGCCTTGACAATGTCGAAGGCCATCCATGCAGAAGGCTGGTAGCGGTTCTCGTAGTCGCCGGCTTCCTGCCAGCTATAGACGTCGCTGCCGTTGCCGTCGTACATGGTCCACTCGCCGATGCTTCCGTTATGCTCAGTGGCGGTGATGCCGCCAATGCTGAAGCTGGGGAAGGTATTGTTGTCGTCGAAGGTCTCTGTGTATTCGCCAGGCTCGGAAGTCGGTGCGCTCCAATTCAGCTCAACGCCAGCGTCGGTATTCTCTGCCGTAAGGTTTTCAGCGGGTGCGGCGTCGGACACCGTGAGGGCGATGGTCGTCTCGGCGGTGTTGTCTTCGGTTTTCTCGTCGGCGCTGTATTCCACCTGTACGGTGACGGGCAGGTCGGCAGCCTCGTCGAAGACAGTGGTAGCCAGCTCAGCAGTGAACACGCGTGAGGCGAACGGTGCCAGTGCGTCGCTGACGGTCTCCTGAAGGAGTACGTCCTCGCCGCTGAGCACCTTGACGGTGTAGCCCGTGGCGGGCTGCTCGCCCCAGTTGGTGACGGTGGCGGTAATGGTAACGGTCTTGCCGGCCTGCACAGTGGCAGGTGCCGAGAGCTCTACGCCGAGGTTATGTGCAAAGAGGTCAACAATGCGGATGTTGTCGATGATGAGTGCATCGCCCTCTTCTTCAATGTCGCCCCACGGGTCAACGGCGGTCGGGTTAGTGATGGTGGCGGTGAGCCCGGCCTGTGCAAAGTTACCGTTCTTCAGGCTGTTGAGGCTTACCTTCACGGTCGTATAGCCAGAGGATGTCACGGTCTCGGTGGCCAGTGTCTGACGTTCGCCGCCATTAGTGCTGCCTATCACGCTGAGGCTGCTTACGCCAAAGCCTGCGGCATCGAAGAGCAGCGTGGGGTTGGTGGCATCCTTGAGGTTCAGCTTACCCGAAATGAGGAAGATGTCGCCAGCTTCCAGGGTTGTCAGGGCCATGGCGGTGCCATCGTCATCGCTCGACTGAGAGAACAGCAGCGGATAGCTGTTGCTGTCCCAGTAGTAGTGGAGGCTGCCTCCGGCAAAGCCTTCCACGACGGGCAGGTCGTAGGGTGCACCCGTAATGATCAGAGCCGATGACACTTCGTCAACGTACGACTCTCCCGCAGCGTTGCGAGCTGCCACATACCACTTCTGGAAGCCCTGTTCGCCCTCGTTGGTGGCAAAGTCGAGCTGACACGTGGTAGCACCCTTCACGGTGGCTACCTCCTCGTCGGTATAGGTCGAGTTGGGGTAGCAGGCATAAATGACGTATTCCACGTCGGCGGGGTTGACGTAGCCGCCGTTGCGTCCGGTCTCCGTCACCGGTTCCCACGTCAGCAGCACGGTGGTGGTCTGGTCGGTAGCCTGCACGCCAGTCACTATGTCGGGAATGTCGGGACCTACATAGACGGTCAGTTTCTCGCTCTTCGCGCCGATGCCGCTGCCGTTGTAGGGAATGGCCTGATAAGTGTGGTTGCCAATCTCATCGACCTCGGTGTCGGTATAGGTGAGCACGGTGCCGGGAGTCACGTCTTCAAACTCCTTGATGACGCTGTTGTCGCGGTAGAGCTCTATCTTGGTGATGTTCTGGGTCAGTGTGTTGCCATCGTTGTCCTTCTCGGGGGCATTGATGGTGACGGTTGCCTCCAAGGCACCCTTTTCGCCTGCTGTCACCGCCAGTTCGGGAGCTGCGGGAGCCGTGCCCTCGGGAGCGAAGTCGATGGTTACCTTATGAATCCAGAGCTCGTACATGTCTGGGTCGCTAATGGCGTGGATGGCCACATAGTAGGCACCCGTTTCCGTGGCTTCGAATGTTGCCTCGAACTCCTTGTGGTCTTCTGCGGTCACCTCGCAGTTCTCGAGCACCTTCACGTTGAGTCCCTCGACGGAGGCCTCGCGGCCCACGACGATTTCGAAACGCTCCGTGTAGCCGGCCGAACCGGCATCAACGGTGATGGTGTATTTCTTGCCGGCTTCCATGTGGAGGGCAGGCGATATGAGGTAGTCGTCAGCCGCGTTGTCGCTGTTGTATTCGTAGGTGGCGCGTGTGCCGCCGTCCCACTCCCAACGGCTGTTGTCGTCGTTGGCATCAATCATGGTGAACTGTCCGCCCACGGCATCCTGGGTGAAGTCAGCCACGTAAGGAATGTCGAACACATAGTTCAGGCGCACGGTCACCACGTCGCTCTTGTCGCCCTCGCCGTCGGCATTGTAGGCTACCACCTGGTAGTTATAGGTGGTGCCCGTCAGCTCTTCGTCGTCATCTACGTAGGTCAGCTTCGTGCCGGGAGCCACGTCCTCGAAGCTCGTGATGACCACGCCGTCGCGCAGCAGGTCGATGTGCGTGAGGTTAGCGGTTAGCGCTTCGCCGCCGATGCTCTTTGTCGGGGCGGTGAAGGTGACGGTGGCTATGGGTTTCTCAGCGTCGGCAACGGCGGCGAGGTCGGTGACGGCAGCGGGAGCCGTCAGCACGGTCTCGCTGACGAGCATGTTATCCACGCGCAGCGAAGCGTGGTCAGCATCGCTGGTGGCATGAATGCCGAAGCGGTAGTAGCCCGACGTGCTGACGGTGATGAACTTGTTGCTCAGCGTCAGGGGTATCTCGGTCTGCAGCTCTGTGCTCTCGATGATGGTCTGAAGCGGAGCGGGCAGTGTGGAGAGGGGCGACAGGTCAGCAATGTTCTCGAACAGCGCCACCTCCACACGCTCGCTGTAGGCATCCGACGAGCAGTGGGCGTCAATGGCGAAACTGTAGGTCTTGCCTGCCTCTAAGCGAATGGCGGGCGAGATGAGCCAGTCGTCAGCCTGGTTGTCGCTGTTGTATTTATAGGATGCCTCGCCCTCATAGTGCTGCCATGAGCTGCCGTCGTAGTTTGCATCAATGACGGTGAACCGTTCCCATTCGTCGGTAGTGTCGAAACCGTTGGCATACGGCAGCGTCTCAATGGGCTTGTTGGGGTCTTCTATCTGTATGGTGAGGTCGTCCATCCAGATGAAGGCGCTGACATCAACGGTCTGTGTGTTGTCAATGAGCTTGTTCTGCGATTTCAGCACCTTCGCCTCTGCGTCCCATGTCATGGTGAAGTCGGTAAGGTCAGCCCCGTCGGAGCCCACGGCATAGTGGGTGGTTCCCTCCATGGTGCCTATCTGCTGCAGGCCGCTGAAGGTGACCTGGTCGCCATCGATGGTGCCCTTTATCCAGGCTTGGTTGAGGGACGTGTTGTCAAGCATCGCCTGCCACTGACCGAAGACGGCTGTGAAGACTCCCTGCACATAGACATCGTTACCATCGAAGCCGATGGTGACCGTGCCACTGAAGGGGTTCACCTGGTTAGTTCCAGCAGGCACACGGTAGTGGCCTTTGGCATACCATGTTTCGGTCTGCAAGCCTGCAGGAGGCGTCACGGTGATGACGGGCAGCGGCTCGAAGTCGCTCTGGTAGGTCCACACTGTCTCGTAGTCGCCCTGCCAGGCAAAGGCATCGTCGTCGTCCCAGAACAGTCCCATGAACATTTCTTCTGATGAGTTCTGGAGTGTGATGGTGCCCTCCTCATCATCGATGGCGAAGGTGAAGTTGCCACCGTTGTAGCTGTCATGGCAGCTGAAGCCAATGCCGTCGTTCACACCCCAGCGCACGCTGAAGGTGATGGTGGCATCAGGGTTATAGTAAATGGGCTGCTTGGCGGGAATGGTGAGGGTGCTGCCCTCGCGTGTACCCTTCACCCAGGCACCGGTGGGATAGCTGGAGAGGATGTTGCGCACATAGACCGTGCCATCCTCGCACTCCACAATGTGCACGTTGCCGCTCTGGGGGATGTTCTGCAGGCCTCCGTCGTTGCTGTAGTTCATGCCGCTACGGGTATAGACTTTGCGTACGCCCTCGGCAGGCGAGACAATGATGCCGTGTTCGTCCAACAGCTCACCCGTGGCAGCCCTCATGGGCAGCTTTTGAGCGTTGAGGAGAGAGCCCCAGCCTCCCCCCAACCCCCTCCAACTGGAGGGGGAGTTCTGCTGTGCCAAAAGCCTCCCCTTTGGGGGGAGGTTGGAGGGGGCTCCCTTCGACCTTCGACCTTTGACCTTAGCCCTTTGACCGTCAAGAGCCAGCCTTTGACCTTCGGCCTTTGACCTTTGACTAATAAAATTAAACACCTTTGCCTTGGGCGCGGCCTTCTTCGTGTGGAAGTCCTGCGCACTGGCTGTCATCATGCTGCCGCCAAGAGTGAGCAAAGCAGCGAGCATCCATAGTTTAGTTTTCTTCATAATTATAGTAGTTTTAGCATTAATTATTTTCTGACGACCTTATGCTGGTCTTCAATGACGATGCCGCGCGTGCTGTCAGTGGCGGGCGTGCCGTCGAGCCGATAGGCACGGGTGGCAGGGTGCTCAATGACCGGGGCGCTCTCGAGACCGGCAGCCTGGCTCGACTTCTCCTTATACTCCTGTTGTGCCTTCTTCATCTGGGCGATGAAAGCGTCGTTGCCCTGCAGGGCACAGAAGCCGATGCTGGCAGCGGTGCGGCTGGCATCGACGTCACTCTGCCAGTGAGCCCCCACAATGACGCGGCTGTTGCAGTAGTCCCAGCCACGGCTGAAGATTTCGGTAGCACGCTCGGGAGCTATCTGTGCCAGGAGCAGCGAGATGGTCCATCCGCGCAGGCTGTGACCCGAGGGATAGCTGCCCTCTCCGCGCAGGTCGTCTTCTTCGTGCGAAGGCATGCTGTCGTCGAACCGCTCGAAGGGGCGCTCACGCTGATAGAAAGCCTTGGGCTCCTTGCGCATGGGGTCGGTGGTAGCGAGACTGGTTTCCATCAGTTTCCATATCTCAGGAGTATTGGTCTCGTTGATTTCCAGTCCGAAAGCATCCTTCCACTGCAGGAAGAGCTTGGCATGGTCGTTCCACTCGGCATCGGCAATGGCCAGTGCCACGCGGTCGGGGTCCTGTCGCTGTTGCTTTCCCCAGCAGTAGCGCACCACGTCGTTGGCAAACTCTGGGCTGTCGAAGGCAGGCGGAGCCGGCATAATATTAATCAGTTTGGGCAACTGATTGAGTTCAATGTACGGTTGCACAGCGTCAGTCTGTGCCGAAGCATTCAGGGTAGCCATGATGGCGACTACGGCCAAAACAATAATCTTTCTCATCATATTATATAAATAAGTACTTATGTTTATAATGGGTGCAAAGGTACAAAATAATGATATAAGAAAATAACATTTTCTGCTTTTTTGCTTTATTTTAGCGACAAATGGTTAGAAAATAACCACAATTACGGAATAATTGAAAAAGAACGGAGGGTAAAAATACGATTGTGAAACACAGGTGAAAGTATTTGTAACATCAGCAACGGGCCGTTTGTAAGGAAATAAGTACCTTTGCACCACCAATTAACAAAATTAAAGCAAATAACTTAGAACCCATGAACAAAATGACACGATTTATTTTTGGTGGAGGGTGGAGCGTAGAGCGTAGAGCGTCAGGGTTAAGGTTGACGTTATCGTTAACGTTAGCGTTGACGTTAGCCGCCAGCACGCTGAACGCCCAGCCTGACCCCAACTTCTACATTTTCCTCTGTTTCGGACAGTCAAACATGGAGGGTGCTGCACGCCCCGAGGCGCAGGACCTGAGCAGCCCCGGACCGCGCTTCCTGCTGATGCCGGCCGTTGACTTCCCTGCCACGGCCACCGCTCCTGCCCGTAAGATGGGTGAGTGGTGTGAGGCCGCTGCGCCGCTCTGCAGACCGAACACCGGTCTGACACCTGCCGACTACTTTGGCCGTACGCTCATTGAACAGCTGCCAGCCAACATCCGCGTCGGCGTTATTCATGTTGCCATTGGCGGCATACGCATAGAGGGCTTCATGCCCGACAGCATTGCCAACTACGTAAAGACGGCCCCAGGCTGGATGAAAGGCATGCTGGAGGCTTACGGCAATAATCCTTACGAGCGGCTGGTCACGCTGGCTAAGAAGGCACAGAAGGACGGTGTCATCAAGGGTGTGCTGATGCACCAGGGAGAGTCGAACACGGGCGAGGCCGACTGGGCACAAAAGGTGCAGTCGGTGTATGACCACCTGTTGGGCGACCTGCAGCTGAAACCCGAGGAGGTGCCCCTGCTGGCCGGTGAGGTGGTGCAGGCCGACGGCGAGGGACAGTGCATCCGCATGAATGCCCAGATTGACGAGCTGCCCAAGACGCTGCATACGGCCCATGTGGTCTCTTCGACAGGCTGTACGAACGGCCCCGACCGTCTGCACTTCGACGTGGACGGTTACCGTGAGCTGGGTCGTCGCTATGCTGAGAAGATGCTCACGCTGATGGGCTTCCCCGTACGCTCACCGTTTGCCGTGCCTGCCGATGCCTTTACGGCTGAGACCACCATTCCCGGACAGGAGTTCCCCAAGGTTGACCGCGAGGGACGTGCCTACTTCCGTGTGCAGGCTCCGCAGGCTCACCGCGTGCAGGTGGATATCTGTGGCAAGAAATACGACATGCGGCGCGACGAGCAGGGGCTCTGGTGTGCCGTTACCGACCCGCTGGTCGTTGGTTTCCACTACTACTTCCTCAACATGGGCGGGCAGAACGTCATTGACCCTAACACCGACGTGTTCTTCGGCTGTAACCGCCAGGCCGGCGGCATAGAGATTCCAGAGGGCAGCGAGGGCGACTACTACCGTCCGCAGCAGGGCGTAGCCCACGGACAGGTGCGCAGCATCAGCTACTTCGCTTCCTCTACCAGCGAGTGGCGCCACGCCTTGGTCTATACGCCTGCCGAATATGAAAAAGGCAAGAAGAAATACCCCGTGCTCTACCTGCAGCACGGCATGGGTGAGGACGAGACGGGCTGGAGCCGTCAGGGACACATGCAGCACATCATGGACAACCTCATCAGCAGCGGCGAGGCTGTTCCCATGATCGTGGTCATGGAGAGTGGCGACGTGAAGGCCCCTTTCCGTGGTGGCGATAACCGTCAGGGCTTCAGCGAATATGGTGCCTCGTTCTATAAAGTGTTGCTGAACGACCTCATTCCCTACATTGACAAGAACTTCCGCACGAAGGCCGACCGTGAACACCGCGCTATGGCCGGACTGTCGTGGGGCGGTCACCAGACGTTCGACGTGGTGCTGACGCATAAGGAGCTGTTCTCGTACATGGGTGCCTTCAGCGGAGCCATCTTCGGGCTCGACGTGAAGACGGCCTACGACGGTGTGTTCAGCCGTCCAGAGGAGTTTAACAAGCAGATGCACTGCCTGTACCTGAGCTGTGGCAGCGAGGAGAACTTCGGGACCGAGGCACTGGTGAAGAGCCTGCGTGAGGCTGGCATCAACACCCAGTTCTACGTCTCTGAGGGCACTCACCACGAGTGGCTCACCTGGCGGCGCTCACTCAGAAACTTCCTTCCGTTACTGTTTAAATAACGCTAACCTTAACGCTAACGCTAACGTTAACGCAAAAAAGTTAGCGTTAGGGTTAACGTTAGCGTTAAAATTTCGCTTTCCTCACGCTGCTGCCCTGCTTGACGATGTAAGTGCCGGGGGCAAGCTGGTCGAGGCTGTTGCCGACGTACTTGCCTGACAGGTCGTAGATGAGCGTTGAGGGTTGTGCGTTGAGGGTTGAGGGTCGAGCATTGTCTGCTATTCCCGTAGGTGGCGTGTAGGTGTAGCCGAGCTTGTTGTCTATCCAGCCTATGCGCTGGTTCATGTAGCGGCGCACGTTCTGCACCTCGGCGGCATAGCTGCCCCAGATGCGCGGGTTCTGGTGGACGTATTCGTTCATGATGGGCCAGCGCAGGAAGTTGAGCTGCTGCGACTGCTGCAGACGCTCCTCCCACTCGTCAATAAAGGCTGTCATGCTGGCTTCGGTGAGGCCGCCTTCGCGCACTGACTTCCAGATGTCGAAGAGCTGGTGGCGCGCATTGGTGTTGTTCACGACAATGTTGTTGACAAAGGTGCGCATGTTGCCGGCACAGCTACCGTTGGTACGGTAGATGTAGTCGCCCAGGTTCATAATGGGGTACGTACGGTTATCGTTATCGAAGGCGAGGTCGAAGTCCCACACGGGGCCTGTGTAGATTACGTCGTCGCCGCGCTCCTTATACATATATACGCTCCAGTAGGTGTCGGTATTGCCTGAAAGCTCGCCGACGAGGAAGTGGCGGAGGAACGTGTTCAGGTCAAGATAGGTCTGCCACTGGCTCTCCATCTTGTTGAAGTGGTTACGTATGTAGTTGAATTGCTGGTCGGTGATTTCGTCTTCGTCGGGCGACTTGATGGTCACGGGGTTCCCCTTGTTGGAGTTGAACCATGATACCTCCTCATAGGCGTAGGCGTCAATCTCGAAGAAGTAGCCGCCGGTAAGGGCATCGCCGCTGTTGTCCTCGGGTGCCATCTCGGTAATCTCCACACGACCGGGGTTCACTTCCACCTGGTCACACAGCTGGTAGCAGCCTTTATATTCACCGTTCAGTATGACATCGACGGCCGTGGCGTAGGGCGTGTAGGGCATGCCCATGCGGCGGCTGAGCTCAAAGGCTAAGATGTTGCGCATGAGCGTCTTGTCACCATAGTTGTTGATGAGTGTCCACTTCTTGGCCTTGGCCGGCGCGTCGAGCACGTTCTGCTTCTTGTCGAACTTGATGCGGTAAGGCTTCTTGGGGAAGGAGCGTGACGCATTGCCACGTTCACGAATGGTGCCAGGCTCCGAGAGCAGCGTGCCGTCGGGCGATATAATGGTAATCAGGCAAGTAATGTCTGTCTCCTTGTCGAAGGGAATGACATTATTCTCCGTGTGGATGGTGACGGTAGGCAAGTTGGTGAGCGTGGAGGGTTGAGCGTTGAGGGTTGAGGGTTGAGGGTTGAGCGTGGATGGTTGGCCTTCGACCTTTGACCTTTGACCTTCGACATTAAACCTTAGACCATCAACCTGTTCTCCATAAAACTCCAGTTCGGCAATATTGCAGCGGGCATCTGATGGGCCCACGTAGCGCACGTAGCGGAAGGGAACGGTGCAGCTGACGTCAGCATACGACATCTGGCCGATGACTCCCTCGGTGGTAATGATGTACAGGGGCAGGGCGTCCATGAAGTCAGGACTGTTGGCTCCTTCGAACACACCGAGCACCACGCGCTTCGGACCGTTGCTGTCGTTACGGGGTGACCAGCCTACGCGGGTGATGACGTGGGGCGTGCCGAGGTCCAGGCCCGTCCATGTGTAGCTGCGCTCCCATGAGGCGAAGCACGTGTTAAGGTCGCCGTCGAACGCCATTTCGCGGGTGTTGACCGTGGTCGATTGTCCGAAGGTGGAGTAATCGACCGACTCTAATGTTCCAATGACCGTACCGGTAAGGGGCTGACCGGTGGAGGGCTGAGCGTTAAGGTTAGCGTTAACGAGCGCGAGGCAGAGAGCCAAAATAAGTCTGTTCATTGTCGTATGTAATGATTTAATTTAATTTTCGCTGCAAAAGTACAAAATAATTATCAATTATCAATTGTAAATTGTCAATTATTTATTACTTTTGCAGCGTAATTAATTGCATACGAGTATGAGAGGAAAGAAGATTGTAACGTTCGGCGAACTGTTGTTGCGGTTCTCAAAGCCCGGACAGCTGAGACTGACACAGGGTGACATGTTTACCAGTAAGTATGGAGGCAGCGAGGCTAACGTGGCCGTGAGTCTGGCCACGCTGGGTGAGGAAGTGGATTATGTGACGCGACTGCCCGATACGCCTGTAGGGCAGGCGGGCGTCATGTGCCTGCGCTCCATGGGCGTCAGCTGTAATCATGTGCTGCTTGGCGGACGGCGCATCGGCACCTATTACTTCGAACCGTCGGCAGGCATGAGGGCCGCCAAGGTCATCTACGACCGCGACGGCTCGGCCTATTCCGAACTGAAGCCCGGCATGATAGACTGGCGCACCATTCTGGCCGATGCCAGCGTGCTGCACGTCTCTGGCATTACGGCTGCCATTTCGCAGGACGCTGCCGACGCTACCTTCGAGGCTCTCGACGTGGCTGACGAGCTGGGCGTGAAGATTTCGTTCGACATCAACTACCGCAAGAACCTGTGGAAGTACGGGGCCGACCCGCGTGAGACCATCAGCCGCATGCTGCAGCGTTGCGACATGATGTTTGGCGATGCCATTGAGTTTGAGTGGCTCTGCCAGCGCAAGCAGCCGCCCTTCACGGCTACGGACTCCAATTTCCAGATGCAGATGGACGAGTACGGCGAGTGGTTTGAGGATATTCACCGCCAGTTCCCCCGTTGTCAGGACTGGCTCATGGGCATGCGCAACATGGTGGCTTCCAACCACCACACGCTCACGGCGCTGCTGTATAGCCCCCTAACAGCCCCGGCCCTTCTTCAAGCTCCCATCCTCGACATTCCTGACGTGGTGGATCCCGTGGGGGTGGGCGATGCCTTCATGGCTGGCTTCCTGCATGCAGCTAAGAAGTGGCCTGCCGACAAGCAGATGCAGCTGAACTACTCGTTAGCGGCGGCTGCCCTGAAGAACACCGTGCCGGGCGACTTCAACCTCTCGACCCACGAGGAGATTATGGACGTGGTAAATCATGCCCGTGACATTCATACGCTCTACAAAGTGACCATTTAGCAAATCAGTGTCTTATTTATAATAAGACAGGAAGTAGGCAAACCAAGTGCATTCCGCATGATTTCATGGTGCCTTTTGCTTGACTTTATGTCGAGTCTTACTTGACTTTATGATGAGTTTTGCATGACTTTATGGTGAGTTTTCGTGCAAAAGTCACCTCAAAAGCGTGCAAAACCCGATACCAAGTCATGCAAAACCATACACCAAACCTCGCGCAAAAAACGCCCCGCACCAGAGCCAGTAGCTGCCGATGCGGGGCGTGAGAGGGGGAATGTTATTCTATTATAGGTCGCGAACCAGACGGACGGAGTAGCCTAGGTCCTTGTTTACCTCACCTGTGGTGGTGGTTGGGAAACTTGGATTATTGCTGTTTTCGAAACTCATATAACTTGCATATGTACCATTGAGTGGATCAGCAGACCAGTAGTAGCCAGAAGTGCTATGACTATATACGTTTTGTCCTTTTCTGTAGCCGCCAGCCGGCAGGAACACACAGCCATTTTGCTCGAAGGTGTCCCAGTCGTTTCCGGAATAAGCATCGCCTTTATAACCGTCAGGATAGATAACCAAGCCTTTGATACCATCTATCGATTGGCCTACGGTGTAGCTATGACTTACTCCTTTTCCTCCATTAACGGTGCGTTCCGTGAGCAGGTACTGCCACTCACTTATGGTCAGCGTGCGCCACTGGCTGTTCTTGTTGCCGCCGTTGCTGATTGCATTGTAGCCCCAGTCGCTGCCTGTAGAAGAGTTAGCGGCACCTGGTGCTTGGGTATTTTTCAGAGTGGAAGAGTATTTGTCATACCCTGTACCCAGATAGTCTTCCGCACCCAATGTTGTATTACCCCATGTGAAGAGGTCTATAGGATACTTGGAAGAGGTATTGAGCGTGCCGTTGTAATCTAAGATGCCCCACTGGTTTTCGGCGAATTTCCATGTGCTACCATCGTACTGCAGATTACCCTGCGAGAAACTAACAACCTTGTCGGCTGCCACGCTGAACGCATATTCCATCGTCAGTTCACTTTTGTAATATTTACCAGCCGTAAAGGTCACACCGCTCTTCGAGTAGCCAAACATCCTACCTTTATCATCTTTCGCCAAGAAACTAACTTTTTTATCAGTAACAGGAGGCAAGGCAATATAGATCTCGCTCCAACCGCTGTTATCAGCTAAGTTAACGGCGTATTCATTTCCGTCAATGGTGACGGTGAGGGCATTCAAAGTGATTTTAAAATTAGGGGTTTTTGCCGTAATCTGGAAGATGGCATTCTGTGCAGCGGGCTGCGTGGTGACGGTCAGACCGGGGTTAGCAGTCTGGATTGTTCCTGCACCCACGCGGACATCCATAAATTTGCTGCTGAGACTTCCAGTCTGAGTTGCCAGCAGCGTGGCGGCGTCCTTCACACCCGTGTTGTCATCCTTGGCGGCAGTGTAAGGAAAGACAAGCGTGCAGGTGGTGTTGTCTTTCGTGTTGGAATCTACGGTGAACTGTATGGTGGCAGCACCAGTTTCAGTGTTCACTGCCGTAACGGTGGCTTCGGCCTTTTTCTTCACACCACCCACTTCGTAAAGGATAGCGATTTTCTCGTCTTTTTCCCATGTCGCCTCAATCTTATCCTTTTTAGTGACTTCATCAGTGCGTTCACTCAAACCACGCGTGTCGTCTCCACCATTTTTAGGAGCCAGCGTGGCAGTGATAGTGATGCCCTCGGGCTTGACTGGCTGCGGGGTCGGAGTGGTTATGTCGTTGTCATCGCTGCTGCAGGCGGCAGTCATCAGCACCAGTGCAGCCATCATAAATAACTTTATTGTCTTCATCTTTTCTTACTTTTAAACTGAATGATTTAATAATTAGAACGGGGAATCCTCGAGCTCATAATCGCCTTTTTTAGACATTGTATTTGTCACTTGTGTTTCGGGGCTTGCATTTAGCAATTGGTTCGTCACATGCAGTTCAACCACCTCGCAGGTTGGCTGGACATAAGTTTGTTTGGTCTTTTTCATCATTCTGATTTCCATTTTAATTCAAATATTATTAGTAATCTGCTTTTTTACTTTTGAGCGCGCAAAGGTAATAAAAATCAAACAAATAAAGCAAAAAGAAGAAGCAAAAAAAGTTAAAGTGCTGAAAATGATTGACTCATATCACGAAGACAGGAGTTCTCTGATCTGTTATAAAACATTACAGCAGATACCCAGTTCTGAGCGTTGAGCGTTGAGTGTTGAGTGTGGAGCGTTGAGCGTGGAGCGTTGAGTGTTGACGTTGACGTTATCGTTGACGTTGTCGTTGACGTTGTCGTTGACGTTGACGTTATCGTTATTAACGTTAGAACTTATATCCTAAGGAGAGCATGAGCCAGCGGCCTTGCTGCCGGATGGGGCCTGAGCCGAGTCCGCACTGGGTGTAGCTCTTGTTGAAGAGGTTGTGGGCATTGAGTGCTACCTCGAAATTGCGGTAGGTGTAGGTGGCGCCTGCATCTACGAGGATGCGCGTGCTGTATTCATCGAAGTGATAGGTGCCGTTGCTCAGGTCAACGCCGTAGCCCTGGTAGGGGCCGGTGAGGTTCAGGTGGGTGTGCAGTCGCAGGCTGGGCAGCAGGCGGTAGGCCAGTACGGCATTGGCGCTGAAGTTGGGTATGCCGGGCATCTTGGTCAGCTCGCGTCCAAAGTATTCTGCCTCGAGGAAGTGGAGCCACTCCATGGCGAGGTGTCCTTCGAAGGGGCCGCGGCGGTAGGTGGCGGTGAGCTCGGCACCTATGTTCTTGCCCTCGGCGGCGTTGGCGTGCAGGTTCTGCAGGGGGTAGATAAGGTTTTGCGCGCGGTTATAAAAGCCGTTCAGCTCGAGGTCGAGCCCCGGCAGCAGGCTGCTGCTGCCTAAGGTGAGCTGCCAGGAGTAGAGCCGCTCTGACATGAGGTCGGTATAGTCGATGGTCGTAACGGGTGTCTCGCTGCCGATGGAGCTGATGACGTCGAGCTGGTAGAAGAGGAGGTTTGACTTACGGTATAAATAGGGTGCATCGACGAACGACTTGGAGTAGCTGAGGGTGGCGTGCCACTTGGGCTGCACGAAGATGAGTGCCACGCGGGGTGAGAACTCGTGCTGCTCGTCGTCGTTGAAGCGGCGCTTGTAGTCGTAGCGCAGGCCGCCGTTGAGGATGAACGGTCCGTAGCGGTGCTTGACTTGCACGTAGGCATTGACGCTGTTTTCTTTTCCCTTGGCTATGTTGTCATAGTCGAGCGCTTCGAAGATGGTCTCGTCATCATACCCATAAGCACGGGCCCAGTTGGCAAACCATACGTACTCTATGATGGTGTTGAAGTAGTTGGTGCCTAAGGCGTAACGGGAGTCTTCGAGACGGAAATGGCTGTAGTTGGCGCCCATGCTGACCAGTCCCTTGTGGTCGTCGTTGTCAACATAGGTATAGTCGGCCTTCAGCTGGCCGCCAATGGTGCGCTCCTGTCCGTCCTGATAACGGAAGAGGCCCTCCTCGCCCTTGAAGAGTCCGTCGTAGTTCTTCAGGAATCCGAGTATGGAGCTTAGGTTCTCGACGGTGGAGTCGCTGATGACCTGATAGTGGGTCATGTCGCTGATGTCGTAGTTGATGGCGGCACTGAGGAAGAGCTTGTCCCACTTCTTGCTGTAGGAGAGCTCGGCATGGTGCGACTGGGTGGCAAAGCTGGGCTTGAGGCCGCGGAAGGTGACGTAGCGGTCGTAGTTGTAGGGGGAGTAGGTGTAGCCGGAGGTGTAGGGTGAGTGAACCTGCGAGAAGTGGGTGTTGTACATGAAGTAGAGTCCGCGCCAGTTGAGCGTCAGTCCGAGGTCGTAGGAGGGGTTTTCGCCTACGCGTCCGATGACGATGTCGCCTTGTGTGCGCTTCAGGCCTGTCTGCTCGCGGGGTACATAGAACTTCTGGCCGTCAGCCTTATAGAGGCTGCCCCAGATGAGGATGTCGAGGTCGAAGAAGCGCTTGCCGAACACCAGGTCAGCGCGCATCTGGCCGTAGTTGCCTATTCCGGCACGCACCTTGAGGCCATCGACGTCGATGCCCTGTTTGGTGATGATGTTGACCACGGCAGTGAGTGCCACGCCGCCATAGAGCGACGAGGCAGGTCCGCGCAGCACTTCTATCTGCTTGATTTTCTCGAGCGAGATGCTGAAGTCGGGGGCGGCGGTGTTAGTGGCGTAGCTGTTCAGCCGGTGGCCGTTGATCATGAAGAGCATCTTCTCCTGTCCCTGGCTATAGACGCCGCGCATGGCGATGTTGATGTCGTCGTTGCAGTCAATGTTGGTCATGCCGGGCACGTAGGCAATGAGCACCTCCTTGAGGTTGCGGGCTCCGCTGATGCGTATCATGTCGTCGGTAATGAGCAGCACGGGCACGGGCGACTCGTCGAGGCTCTCAGCCTGGCTGGAGGCGGTGGTGATGGTGTTGGTCATGCCGTTCTTCATGTGTGCCACCATGTCGAGGAAGCGTTGCGGGTCTTCAGACGTTGGGGTGAAATAGGGGTTTTCCGAGAGCAGCTCGCTGACGTATCGTTGTGCCTCGTCGTCTTCGTCGAGGGCGATGTCGCAGAGAATGAGCAGTCTGTAGGCACTCTGCAGCAGGTCACCCTGGAAATCGCTCAGGTGCTCCTTCAGCAGACTGCGCGAGTCGTCAAGACGGCCGATGATGTAGTCGTTCTCGGCCTGGGAATAGAGGCGGCGCTGCTCGTCGGCCGACTGTGCTGAAGCCAGCATGGTCACGAGGGCAAGGAGGGTGATGGTGAGGAGGAGTCGTTTCATGCTTTTACGGGAATGATAAAGGTGATGGTGGTGCCTTCGCCCACGGTGGAGTCAACGGTGAGGCGGCCCTGGTGGTGTTGTTCCACTATTTCGCGGGTGATGCCCATGCCCAGTCCGGTGCCCTTGCCGGCGGGCTTGGTGGTAAAGAAGTTCTCGAACAGCCGCTGCTGCACCTCGCTGTTCATGCCTTCGCCGTTGTCGGCAATGGCAATGGTGCACTTGTCGTCCTGAAGACTGACGCTGATATCCACTTCGGGCGAATAGTCGGTAGCGGTCTGTGCCTTGTTCCACACGGCGTAGAAGGCGTTGTTCATGACGTTGAGCACGGCCCGGCTGAGTTCCTGGGGAATAATGGAGACCAGGGGCATGGACTCCTGGTAATGCTCATGAATGGTAATGTTGAAGCCTTTCTGGTTGGCGCGCATGGCGTGGTAGGACAGCCAGACGTACTCTTTCACCATTTGGGCTATGTTGGTGGGTATGCGCTCGCCTTCCTTGCCGCGTGAGATGAGCAGAATGCCGCGGATGATGCTGATGGCACGCTCGCCGTGCTCCACTATCTTCTGCATGTTCTCCTGCAGGTCGGCCACTATGTCGTCCAGCTCCTCACGGTCGTCGGCAGAGAGCTTGTCCTCGTTGTCGGCCACAATGTCGCTCAGGTCGCTGAGCAGCTTGTCTGACATCTTACTGAAGTTGATGACAAAGTTGAGCGGGTTCTGTATCTCGTGGGCTATGCCTGCACTCAGCGTTCCTAAGGAGGCCAGCTTCTCTTGCTGCTTCAACTGCTGTCTCAGTTGCTCTATTTCCAGGTTTTTATTCTCTTCCATAAGCTCTTCTTTATTGTTTTTCAAGTAGCGGAATAACTATATCAAACTCAGTAAACTGATTTTTCTCGGAGTTGACGGTGATGCTGCCCCTGTGGTTCTGCACTATTTCGTGGCTCAGGTACAGGCCAATGCCCGAAGCCTCGCCAGTGGTCTTCGTGGTGAAGAAGGGGTCGAAGATTTTGTCAAGGATGCCACTCTCGATGCCGATGCCGTTGTCGTGCACCTTTATCACCACGTTATTGTTTTCGGTGTGTGCAGAGAGACGAATCTCGGGCTGATGGTCGGGCACGCGTTTCTTCTGCTTGACGACGGCATAGATGCCGTTGCCCAGCAGGCTCATGACGGTCTTGCTGAGCTGGTCGGCATTACCGTTGATGCTGATGAGCTCGTAAGGACAGTCGAACACAGTCTTGATGTGACATTCTTCTATTTCCTTCTGGTAGTACTGATTGAGCATTTCGAAGTTCTTCTGGAGCATGGTGACGATGTTCATGGGCACCATGCCGCCCGTGCGGTCCTTGAGCATCTCCTCCATGGCCTTCAGCGTGCGCGAGGTGTTAATGCCGTGCTGCTCCACCTTGGCCAGGTTCTGCGTCAGCATGTCGAGCACGTCCATGGTGTCGTCGTAGTTCTCCGGGTCCATGTGTTCCTGCTCGTCCTCGATGTTGGCCTTCACGTCCTTGATGAGTCCCGACGAGAGCTTCGAGAAGTTGTTGATGTAGTTCATGGGGTTCAGGATGCGGTCAATGAGGCCCTGCGTCAGCTTACCGACGGTGGCCATCTTCTCCTGGTGCATCAGCTCGTCCTTCTGCTTGGCTATTTCGGCCGTACGATCCTGTACCACCCGTTCCAGGCGCAGCTTGTCCTGCTCCAGCGAATGGGTGCGCCAGCGGGCAATGGCATAGGTGATGAGTGCTGCCAGCAGTGCAAAGAGCAGCAGCATGTACCAGCGCATGTAGAAGGGAGCGGGAATGCTGAAGTCGAACGACACGATGTTTGACAGGCGCCCCATGGGGTCGCAGGCTTGTATCTCCATGGTGTAGGCTCCCGAGGCCATGTTGAAGAAGCGTACGAAGGTCTGTTCGCTCCAGGCTGACCAGGTGCCGTCGTTCAGGCGGTAGCGGTAGGTGGCGTTTCCCACCAGCGGGGCATAGTCGATGGCGTAGCTGATGCGCAGCTCGCCGTAGTTGCTGTCGAGGGTGCCGAGCTCCTTGGGCTGTTCGCCTATGCCTCCCCATAACAGGCTGTCGCCCTGCATGGTGATGCTGCGCAGGAAGAGCTGCGGCTTATGCCTGAGCATGGGGTCGGCAATGCTTCGCTTAATGCCAATGAGGCCGAAGTCGCCGCCTACCCACAGTTGTGAATTCATTCTCAGGATGGCCCGTACCACATAGTCCTTCAGCGGGGTGATATAGACTTCGTGCTCCTGGGCCAGCTGCTCGTGGCGTACCACTTTCAGCTCATGCCCTTCGGCATCGGTCACCCAGATGTTTCCCTCGAAGTCGGTATAGGAATAGGACGGATAGGGTATGAGGGCTTTCATCTTCTCGCCGGCCGACACCAGCTTATGGCCGTCCCACCGCCAGATGCCGTTGATGTTGGCAACCAGCACCTCGCGCTCGCCGCGGATGAGGGTGTTCACATCGTCCTCTTTCTTATTTGTATCCAGTGAGCGGAAGTTCTGCTCGTCAGCCGGCTTTAACCAGATGTCGCCGTAGAGGTTCTGTGCCCAGATGTCGCCGTCCTTGTCCTGAAACATCCGAACCACTTTCTCGGCATTGGAAGCTTCGGAACGGAAATTGTCCTTATAATAGAACAGACCGTCCAACTCGCCGCTGTAGTAACCGTCGTCATCAGGCAGGACGGCGGTGGCACTGGCCGTTGACAACTGACGCGTGCTGCCGTCGGCAAAGACCCGGAAGACACCGCCCATGGTGGCTGCCAGCAGGCTGTTGCCGTCTGGCTCCAGGTTCCAGCAGGCGTGCTTAATCTCGCTGACTGGGACAAATGACTGCCCTACGCGGCGGAACAGTCCGCTGAGGGTGCCTACAAAGAGATTTTCCTCAATGGCTTGTATGGCGAGCACTTCACCGCGAAGTCCTTCGCCTGACGTGAAGCGTGAATAGATGGAGGGCAGGGAAACGGCAAAGATGCCATTGTCAGTAACGCCCCACAGCATGCCGTGGGAGTCGTAGGCTATGTGGTTCACATTATTATTGCACAGCCCGCTCTCCTCGGTCAGCTGGAAGATTTTTCGGCCTTGACCGTCAACAGCCAACAGTCCCTGACTGGTTAAAGCGACTACCTGCAGGTCATTGTTGATGCGGATGACTTCGTTCACTTCGTAGTCTTCACTCAACTGAATGTTTTTCTTGTCAGGGGGCAAGGCTCCTACAGGAACCAATTTGTCGCCCTGTACACAATAGACGCTGTGGTCGGAAATCTCCAGGCAAATGCTGCCGCTGGCATCTTGCCAGATTTCCTCTACTTGTCCGTGGAAGGGCACGTCGTTACTGGGTAGCAGGTCCTTAATGCCCAGACTGCCGTTCTTCTCATGGACCAGATAGCCTATGTAGTTGTAGCCGCCTACCCAGATATGGCCTTTCTTGTCGTTGAAGAGTGCCGTCAGCCGGTGGATGCCTTTTGTGTGGAGGACATGCCACGCTGCCTGGTCGAAGTAGAGCAGACCCTCGAAGTTGGCGATAAATACCTGCCCGTTGTCTCCGCAGATAATGTCGAAGTTCCGGTTGTGTGCCCCATACTCCTGGGCACTGTAGTTGCGCATGAAGGGTACACCCCTCTGGGCCATCAAGGGAATAATGGCGGAAAGCACCAACAGATATGTGATAATAAGCCTCTTCATCAGCGTGCGGGTTACGGTTTAAATTTTACGTACGGGACGTTGTCGCCTATGTATTGTGACCATTCCTCACGGGTCAGGTTCCTCTTCAGTGACAGTCTGATAAGTGAGGCCATCTGTTCGGCATCAATCAGGGTGCGGGTCAGGTTGCCGCTCTGGTCACCAGTCCAGATGGAGTTCATTCGTTTTTCGAGAGAGAAGCTGATGACCCAGCGGTTGGTGGTCAGCACACGTATGGGGTCTGCCTTCTCGTGGCTGACGTCCCAGACGTTGACAGTACCGTCATAGCTGGTGGAGTAAAGACGGTTGTCGTCGAATTTCAGGCGTGAAATGCGGGAGCGATGTGCTACCAGCTTACGTTGCTTGCCGTTCTTGTCAACCAGATAGATAACGCCGTCGGCCATGCCATAGGCCATCGCCGCCGTCTTCTCAGAGTGGGTGCATGTGGTAACCTGCCCGTTGAACGGCAGCTCATCGACAGAGAGCTGTCCGCTGTTCTTCTGTAGCTTTACTATTTTCTTTCCCTTGCCTATGAGCAGATAGTGGTCGGATGTTCTGCCAACAATGCTTGCATGGAAATTAAGGGGTATCATCTTGTCGAAGACTTTGGTCTTCAGGTTAAACAGGTGAAGGCTGGTTTCGCCTATGACCAACAGGTGGTCTGTGTTCCATGGAAAGATACGGAACGGATGCAGAATCTTGTTTATCGGGTATATCTTGGTGTAATTCTTTCCGATTTCCACCATGTCCCCAGTGCGGCTGACAACGTAGAGCGTGCCGTCTGCTGTCTCCAGAAAGTCGCGGAAGTCGTAGTGCCTGTCCTTGAAGAGAACTTGTGAGTTCAAGGCTTGTAAGTTCATGTCGTTCGAAATGACTTCTCCGTATGTGGTGATGAAAACAAAGTGCGTCTGGTCATTACGGCGCAGCCCCATCTTCATGATGGCACCTTCACCCACCGACCACTGCCTGCTACTGTTGCTGGCCAGCATCAGCGACTCGTAAATGTTGGGCTGGTACAGGTCGCCGTGGTAGCGGTGGGCAAAGTTATAGGAAGCGTATGCCAGTAAGGAGGCTAACTCCTTGTTGCCTAAGTTCCATTGGGTTGAAGAGACGGAGCCTAACGAACGAGCCAGTGCCTGATAGCTCAACGTGTCGGCACGCCGGCGGGCGCGTTCTGCCTGTTCACGTTGCCGCTCTGCCAACTCTTGTTGTTCCTCGGCTTTTCGCGAGGCCATAATAGCCAGCTGCTCTGAGGCCATGGCGTTCTCTTGGGCGATAATGGCATGCTGGCGCTCTATGTCGGACTGCCGCTTCATCTCGTTGGCAATGCGGGCCTGCTCGTTGGCGGCCTCACGCTGCTCGTCGCTGACGGCTTTCTGCTCATAGGCAATCTCCTCCATCTGCTTACTCACGCTACGCTCAATGGTCAGGCGTTGCTCTTTTTCGCTGAGTTCCCGTAGCTGATCTTCAAGCTGGCGGGTGTGCTTGTGCTCCTTGTAATAGAGCGCACCCACAGGTACAATGGCACCTAAAAGAACCAGTGCAGCTACAACTCCGACAATATACTGGCGCTTCATGAATAGTAGGGGGATTAAGATTTGCGGGTCAGGGTCAGCATGGTGATGTCGTCACTCTGGGGAGCGTCCTTCACAAAGTTATGGACATCTTCCAGCACATGGTCAATAATGCCACGGCTGTCATTGCCGGTCTGTGTCTTCAGGAATGCTTCAAGACGGTCGTCGCCGTAGGCCTGGTCAGCCTCGTCAAAGGCTTCTGTCACGCCGTCGGTATAGAGAACGAGCGAATCGCCGGGCTGCAGCTGCAGCTGTGCCTCACTGAAATGAATATCCTCCATGACACCGACCATCAGGTTGTTGTCAGACTTCACCACTGTCACAGTGCCGTCTTTCTTGATGACGTAGGGTGAATTGTGACCGGCATTGCAGTACTTGATTTCGCCCGTTGACAGCTGATAGATGCCGTAGAACACCGTTACGAACATGCAGTCAACCGACTCCTTGCAGAGCAGGTTGTTCACATAGGCCATGCAGGAAGCAGGATTGTCGCCCCTGATGCCCGTAGCGCGCAGCAGCGTACGGCTGACGGCCATGAAGATGGCAGCGGGAACGCCCTTGCCGCTCACGTCGGCAATCACAAAGCCAATGCGGTCCTCGTCGATGCGGAAGAAGTCGTAGAAGTCGCCTCCCACGTCCTTGGCGGGCGTCATGGAAGCCGCAATGTCAATTTGCTCTTCGTTCTCCGGGAATGGCGGGAAGATGCGTGGCAGGATGGCGTGCTGTATCTCGCCGGCCACCTGCAGGTCGTTCTTCAGGTTCTCTAACTGGGAGTGCTCCTGTTGCGACTGGCGAATAAACTGAATCTGTTCAATGGCTTTCTCTATCGTGACGCTCAGGTCGTCCAAGTCAATGGGCTTCGTGGCAAAGTCGAAGGCGCCATTGTTCATGGCCTGGCGGATGTTACCCATATCGCCGTAAGCCGACACCATGATGCACTTCAAGGCGGGATTGCGCATCTCGTTAATCTTCGTCAGTAGCGTCAGTCCGTCCATTTCCGGCATGTTAATATCCGAAAGGATAATGTCTATGTCAGGTTGCTGGAGCAGCATGGTCATTGCTTCTATACCATTATGGGCAAACAGAAATTCATACTCACCCTTCCTGATTTTTCTCCTAAAATATTGCGTCAACAGTAATTCGAGATCCATCTCGTCATCAACGCTCAAGATTTTTACTGCCATATCTGTATTTGTTCGTTATAATTTGTGTATTGGGTGCAAAGATAGAAAAAAATCGTGAATTAGCAAACTTAGAACACAAAAAAGAAGCACTTAATCTTCAAAAACGAAGATTAAGTGCCTATAAAAGAGGGGAATTTAACTTCTATTTAGAAGTCCATGTGGTCAAGGGCGTCAGTAAAGTCCTTTGGCTCATGGCTTTCTGCTGGGTCGTGGAATTCATCGTTCGAACGCTCCGGACGGGGATGACGCTCGCCACGCTCAGGACGCGGACGGCGCTCACCACGCTCAGGACGCGGACGACGCTCGCCACGCTCAGGACGCTCGCCACGCTCACGGCGGGCAGGACGCTCCTGGTAACCCTCGGGCTTCTCTATCAGCACGCGGTGTGAGAGCTTGTACTTGCCGGTCTTCGGGTCAATCTCCAACAGCTTCACCTGAATGTGGTCGCCCTCCTTGATGCCGGCTTCCTCAACGGTCTCTAAGCGCTTCCAGTCAATCTCGCTGATGTGCAGCAGACCGTCCTTGCCAGGCATAATCTCAACGAAGCAGCCGTAAGGCATGATGCTGCGCACCACACCGTCATAGACCTCACCCACCTCGGGAATGGCTACGATGGCCTTGATCTTTGCCAGGGCACCGTCAATGCTCTCCTTGTTAGGACCGCTGACCTGCACTTTGCCTACGCCGTCAATCTCGTCGATGGTAATGGTGGCACCAGTGTCCTCCTGCATCTGCTGGATAATCTTTCCGCCCGGGCCAATGACAGCACCAATGAACTCCTTGGGAATCTCAATCTGCTCAATGCGCGGAACCTGCGGCTTCAGCTCAGGACGCGGCTCGGCAATGGTGTCGGTGATGCACTTCAGAATGTGCTCACGACCAGCCTTGGCCTGCATCAGTGCCTTCTCCAGAATCTCAAACGACAGACCGTCGCACTTGATATCCATCTGGGTGGCGGTCAGACCGTCGCGTGTACCTGTGGTCTTGAAGTCCATGTCGCCCAGGTGGTCCTCGTCGCCAAGAATGTCACTGAGCACGGCATACTTCTCTTCGCCGGGGTTCTTGATCAGTCCCATAGCAATACCGCTGACGGGCTTCTTCATGGGAACACCAGCATCCATCAGGGCCAGCGTGCCGGCGCAGACGGTAGCCATGGAGCTGGAACCGTTAGACTCCAGAATCTGGCTCACCAGACGTACGGTGTAAGGGAAGTCCTCGGGAATCTGACCCTTCAGTCCGCGCCATGCCAGGTGGCCGTGACCAATCTCACGACGGCCTACGCCGCGCTGTGCCTTGGCCTCGCCTGTGCAGAACGGGGGGAAGTTATAGTGGAGCAGGAAGCGCTGATAGCTCTTGTCGAGCACGTCGTCAACCAGCTTCTCGTCGAGCTTGGTACCCAGCGTACAGGTAGAGAGCGACTGTGTCTCGCCACGGGTGAAGATAGCGCTTCCGTGAGGCATGGGCAGGGGAGAGACCTCGCACCAGATGGGGCGGATCTCGTCTGTCTTACGTCCGTCGAGACGAATGCCCTCGTCAAGGATGCAACGGCGCATGGCATCGCGCTCCACGTCGTGGTAGTAGCGGTCCATCATGGCCTCATACTCGTCCTTCGAAATCTCAGAAGTCTCGTTAATTTCCTCATGCTCAGCAAAGAATTTCTCCTTGAAGTCCTCCAGCAGCTTCTCGAAAGCCTCGGCGCGCTGCTGCTTCTCAAGAGCCTGCTTGGTGATGTCGTAGGCGGGCTGGTAGAGCTCCTTGTTCATCTGCTCACGCAGGGCCTCGTCGTTCACCTCGTGGTCATACTCACGCTTCACGTCCTTGCCCAGCTCCTTGGAGAGTTCGGTCTGCAGCTCACACATGGGCTTGATGGCGGCCATGGCAGCCTTTAGGGCACCAATCATGTCCTGCTCGCTCACTTCCTTCATCTCGCCTTCCACCATCATGATGTTCTCAGCCGAAGCACCAACCATGATGTCCATGTCGGCCTCCTTCATCTGGTCGAAGGTCGGGTCAATGACATACTCACCGTTAACACGGGCCACGCGCACCTCACTGATGGGGCACTCGAAGGGGATATCTGAACATGCCAGTGCGGCCGATGCAGCAAAACCTGCCAAAGCATCGGGCTGGTCAACGCCGTCTGCGCTGAGCAACATCACATTGACAAAAACTTCTGCGTGATAATTTGACGGGAACAGCGGACGGAGCACGCGGTCAACCAGTCGGCTCGTCAGGATTTCGTTGTCAGAGGCTTTGCCTTCGCGCTTGGTAAATCCGCCGGGGAAACGGCCGGCTGCGCTGTACTGTTCACGATAATCTACCTGCAAAGGCATGAAATCTGTTCCGGGAACGGCATCTTTTGCGGCACAAACAGTGGCCAGAAGTACGGTGTTGTTCATGCGGAGAACAACGCTTCCGTCTGCCTGTTTTGCCACTTTCCCGGTTTCAATTGTGATGGTTCTTCCATCAGGCAACTGAATACTCTTTGTAATTACATTCATCTTGTTTAAAACATCTAAAAAATAAAAAATCGTGCAAAGATACACTATTTATTGTAAACTAACGAATAAAGTGGGGTAGAATTAATCTTTTTTGGGAAATTATTACTCAAACCCGCCACTGTCGTAAGTGGGAGTAGGCTCCTCACCACCGCCCTGACCGTCTTGACCGTCAGGGCGTTTCTTTGTGCCCATGTTGCCGAAGTTCCACGTTACTTGGAAGTTGACCGACGACTTGCGCCAGTTCTTCTGGTGACGCCAGAAGGTGTCGCTGCTGGTGTAGTTCTCCCAGTGACGTGAGCCGAAGACGTCGCGCCAGTTAATGGCCACGGCCAGCTTCTTGCCGAAGAATGTCTTGCGGAAACCGAGGTCCAGCGATGCGTTAGGCTGCCGATGACCCTGTGTGATGGCTCCGCGCGAGCGGTAGTTACCCGTGGCCTGGAACGAAATGTCGTAGGGCAGCATGAGCGATGCCAGCACACGGGCATCCCACGAGAAGGCCTCCTGGCCCTCGCCGGTCACCGTCTGTCCGTCAATGACGTACGAGAAACCGTCCAGCTTCGAGTAGTAGCCGTTCAGCGTGGTGGTCAGGTCGAGAATGCGCCACAGCGAGTTCTTGCTGATAATCTCTATGCCGGCATTCTGACGCTTGGCCACGTTCTCGTTGGTCATGTACATCATGCCGTCGGTAGAGCTCTGCCAGCGTATGCGTTGCATCACGTCGGTAGTCGGACGGTAGTACGTCGATATGTTCAGCGTGTGCTTGTCCCACGTCTTCAGGAAGTTCAGTGAGAAGGAGTTGGTGTATTCCGGTGTCAGCAACGGGTTACCGAACTGTATCATCGAGGCGTCGCTGGTGTTCTTGAACGAGTTGAGCTGTCCGCCCCAGGGACGGCGCAGGCGGCGTGTGTAGTTCAGCTGCAGCTGGGCCGTCTCCGTCAGCTCGTAGTTTAGGAACAGCGAGGGGAACAGCTGGAAGTAATCCTTCTTGAACGGTGCCTCGCGCAGTGCGGCATTGTGCTCCTGGGCGTAGTCGTAGCTCTCGGTGTTCACCTTCCAGTATTCTCCGCGCAGTCCGGCCATGACGCCCAGTCGTCCCCACAGCTTGGTGTTGATGGTGGCATACAGCGCATGCACGTCCATGTCGTAGATGAACCGGTTGAAGTAAGTCTCGTCCAGCACGGGGCTGATGCCGCTCCAGCTGGTGTTATCGACCCACGACTCCTGCGGGGTGTTCTCGTGCGAGAAGCGTCCGTTGTAGCCGCCTTCCACCTTGAAGTTCTCGCTGATCTGGTTTTCGTAGTCCAGCTTCACTTCCCACGAGCGGTTGTTGATGTGCTGCGGCCTGTTCTGCCAGAGATATTGCGTGTTAGCATTAGGGTTAAGGTCAGCGTTGTACCAAATGGAGTCCTGGTAGAAGTTGTCGTTGTCACTCTTCCAGCGGTTATGCGACACGTTGAAGTCCAGCTTGTGGCTGTCGCTGAAGTTGTGGGTATAGTCCAGCTCCAAGTGGTACATGTGGTTCTTGCCGTCGCTGCTGTTATAGCGCATCTGCTGGTAGGTGTCCTGCTGGGTGCTGATGTCGCCGTAGTGGTAGGGCGTGGTACTCTCATTCTCGCGCTTGCCGTGCATCATCATGCCCGTCAGCGAGAGGTCGTCCTTCTGCGTCATGTGCCATGTCAGTCCGGCGCGGCTGAAGAGTCCGCCGCCACGGTTCTCGCTCTCGCCCTCATAGTTCTGGTAGGTTCCAGTGTTCAGATATTCCTGTTCGCTCATGCTGCCGCCTGCACCCCTGCGTCTGCGGTAGCCAATGTTCGCGTTGGCATCGAAGGTGCCGCTGGTGTAGTTGAAGTTGACACCCGTGTTCCAGCCGCCGCGGGTGTTCACGCCGGCACGCATGGAGCCGTAGTAGCCAGCCATGCGGTCACGCTTCAGCACGATGTTGATGATGCCGGCCGAACCCTCGGGCGAGTATTTGGCCGACGGGTTGTCAATGACTTCAATCTTCTCTATCGACTCGGCAGGAATCTGCTGCAGTATCTCGTAGCGGTTGTCAGTGGTCAGCCCGCTGGCCTTGCCGTTAATCCATACCTCCACGCTCGAGTTGCCGCGCAGCGATATCTCGCCGTCGGTCGTCACCTCCACGCTCGGAATGTTCTCCAGCAGCTCTGTGGCCGACCCGCCGGCAGCCGCCAGCACCTGATCGACGGTAAACACCTTGCGGTCAACCTCCAGCTTCATCTGCGAGCGCTGGCCTCTTACCTCCACCTCGCCGATGCTCTGCGCATCCTCCGACATATATAATAAGGAGAAAGTCACGCGGCTGTTCTTCTGCGTAAGGGTAAACTGGCGTGTCACCTCCTTGTAGCCTATGGAGGTTATCTGCAGGGTATAACTGCCGTAGCCAAGGCCCGAAATGTTGAACGCGCCCTCGCTGTCGGTAATAGCACCCTTCACAAACTTAGTACCTTGTAGCACTCGGACATTGGCAAACTCCAGTGCCTCTTCAGTCTGTTTCTCTATCACATGTCCTCTTACGGTACCCTGTGCCCACGTCACCACCGTGGTGAGCGACAGTAAAAAAATCAATAGAATCCGATTCATAATGCTATTAAGACGTAAGAAAATGCCATAAGTTTAATTCTTGTTTTTCTAATTCTTTAATTTTTATAAAAAACTTCGTCTTTTTATTTTGTATTGTACTCACTTATTCGTATCTTTGGCCTTCGGTCGAAGATACTTTCGCTTGACAATAAAAATAAAAACTTTGGATTTTATTTTGTATTGTACTCACTTATTCGTATCTTTGCACCCTGAAAACGTTGCCCTGATAGTTAAATGGATATAACAAGGCTCTCCTAAAGCTTAGTTCCGAGTTCGATTCTCGGTCGGGGTACAAAGGCTGTAAGAATGAACGAAGCAAGAGCCATAGAACTGTTGGAGCAGCACGGTGTGAAGCCCACGGCCAACCGCATTGTATTGGCCAAGGCGTTGGCCGCAGCCGAAAATCCCATGTCGCTTGCTGAGCTGGAACGTAAGATTCTTACCATCGACAAATCGGGTATTTTCCGTGCCCTTACTCTTTTCCGCGAACACCACCTGGTGCATATCATCGAGGGTGGGGGTGAAGGCGTGAAGTACGAGTTCTGCCACAGCCACAGCCACGAGCACGACGAGGACGTGCACCCCCACTTCTTCTGTGAGCGTTGTCAGAAGACCTTCTGTCTTGACAACATGGGCATGCCCGACATCACTCTCCCCGACGGCTTCCGTCCCCGCTCTGCTAACCTCATCATCAAAGGCCTCTGCCCGGACTGCGCCGGGGGACTGTAATCGGCTGATTAACAATGCAAAGACAAACGTTTTTTACAAATTTCACAAACTTGTGAATCACAAACTTGTGAAATATATGTTTTATTAGCGAATAAACTTCGAAAAAAAGAATAAAATTAAAGCATCCTAGTGCATGGCCAGGATGCTTTAATATGGAATTTATTTCCTGACTTCAGCGGTTTTAACATTTCCAAGGGGTTGACCCACCTGAAACCCTGATAAACAGGGATTTTTACCTGATGACTTGGGTGACTCAGGAAATTTTGTAGCAA
>Ga0256404_1003971_pt1 | contig 28882 bp, 48 predicted proteins | sample RumenRJG_01DNA_FD_185990 | JGI IMG/M metagenome (GOLD analysis project Ga0256404, IMG submission 185990) | Bovine rumen microbial communities from Lethbridge, Alberta, Canada - RJG_01 | ecosystem: Host-associated > Mammals > Digestive system > Stomach > Rumen | place: Canada: Alberta | collected...
CCGCGTGGAAGCGATCGCTCTTTGTGACATATTCGCCTGCCGAAGCTCCAAAAGGAGCTTCACATCAATCTTTTTCGCCATCATTATGGCCTCCTTCGTGTGAATTCGAGGGTTCTCCTCTGCTATAGTTATGAAATCAATCGACCGAACAATATTTATATGAATATAGAACAAACAATCGAGGCTGTTCCAAATTAATTTTTTAACAGAAAGGAAAAACATCATGGAAACCATTTACATTTCATATTTATTTGATTCTCGTATATCGTTAGACGCTAAAGGTTTATTGGGGGTAATGATAGAAGAACCTACAAATAGATACTCAATAGCCAGTCTTGCAAAATACTCATATAAAGATAGCATTGAGACTATCAAAGCAGCGCTAAAAGAGTTAGTTGACAACGACTACATTGCTTTTGATGAACAAGAGGATAGTTATTATGTTATCAAGCAGATAACAGAGGTAGAAAATGGCACAAAATAATTTTCATAAAAAATTCGGTGATAAATCCATCATGGCCGTATTCAAATGTGGTCACAAATCACTCGTTTACTATAACGGGCAAAAAACCCTTAATGAACGAATAGAGCAAGCTGAAAGAAATTTGTGCCCAGATTGTAAAAGAGAAAAGCTCATGAGAGAAAACGAGCATATTTTCGTGCCCTGGTGGTACTACAAAGCAAATCTGGAAAACGCAAGGAATATTGTCAAAGGAAAATATGATCCGGAGACAAAAAAGATTGAGTTATGGATCCCGAAAAAAAAGGCTGCCGAATACATGGCAGAAAAACTAAGAAGATACTTTCAACCGATAAACACTCCTGTTCAAAACAATCGATGCACAATGAGAATAATAGTCAAAGGAAATACTGATCCGATACGCAAAGAACTAAGACAACTTGGCGCTAAGTGGTCAGAAAAGTACAACTGCTGGTTTTTCTTTGATATCGATATTATTATTGAATTGGATAAATACCATAATGTATATGTACCGATTGAAAGCAACCCCAGATACAACGAGTTAACATCAAAACTTAAGGAGCTAAATTGCATTCCCGATTATTCCAAAATAGATTGGCATAAAAGTTAATTACATCCTCTCCCCTCTCCATCAAACAAAGTGATGGAGAGGGGCTTTTTTTATTTAGAAATATGATATCACCTTGACAAGAGCAGAAAAAGGATATATACTAAATATGTAATATTCTAAAAATCATTCATAATCTGGAGATCATAGATGTCTTCAGAAGCTTTCACTTCACAGAGGATGAAAGCCAAAAGATATGGAAGCGGCGAAATCAGTACAAACTGATACATTTACGACCGACTTTCGAACTTTAATCAAACAACTGACAGTTTACTTTGCCGTTAGGTAAAGGAGCATTGTTTTATAATCATTAATTATAAGGCAGTGGACGCACAAAAAAGAAACCTTCGCAACAAGGGATAAGTGCGTCCACTGCTTTTTTTGTTTTTCACGGACTTTTTACAAAGTCCGTTTTTTATATATAACAAAAAGGAAAGGACGTGACTTAAAAATTCAATAGTATACCGCCTATTCAAAGCGGGAAATGCCGTGTCCGGTTCTCTGAATCGGGCGCTTTTTTATATTATAACAGAATATAGATGGGGTTCTCCCCTACTCTATCACGGCGGCGGGTAATCCTGCCGCTTTTGTCATTAAAAACAATAAGTGCAGAGTTGGGAAAATCCCATTAAACCTACAAGGGCTCTGTTCTATGTACTTGGAGGTACATTATGTTTAGAATCTATGTCTATGTAAAAAATAATAAAACCGAGATTATAGCAAGTTCACCGTCGGAAAAAGCATTAATCCTTAATGTGTTGATCAACGATCTTGAAATCGACGCTTATCTTATTGAAGATCATAAACATTGGGGACGAGATCGGTCTAAAACTGAGGTTTATAATTCCGTTACCGGCGAGTTCGAGAATAAGTACCGAATTAGTATCTCTTACGCTCTTTCAAAAGAAGAACGTAAGCTATTGCAGGTATACATGTCCGATTATACCTATAACGACAATAGTTTCGCGTTCTCATGCGGATTCGATTATATCAGTGGTATTGAGGATTTTGTTTTTGACAAAGCCTCATACGGCGGCATGAGCATAGCTCAGTTTACATAACATGCTACCTTACTGCTCTTTATGTGAGTTGTAAGGTAAACATTATATAATTATTTTCATTTTATGGAGGTTTTTTTATGCTAACAAAGTCATATGCAACTGTAGTATTAGCAAACGCTATCTCGTCCTGTTACCTTGAGGGTATCGGTCGTAAGCCGCTACCGAAGGGCGTTACGCCCAATGAGGTAGTACAAGTGATAAAAAAGCTCACATTTACTACCGATTTCACAAAAGAGATGTTCTCACTTCTTGTCGATGCATGTGAACATGACTACGACTATGATTCGTTCATGTTCATGGTATTCAACTGTGAAGCGATTCCCCAAAAAAGCGACAAGCACCAAGTCGCAGCTGAATATTTGCAGAGTAGGAGGTTATTGTGATGTTCAAAAAGAAGATCACGGTTCGGTCTCAGCGCAAGCTAGACCGAATCAAGCCCACAACGAACGCCACAATCATCGTGGCGTTCGGAACCTACAATCAGCCAGCAATTATTCGCAGACGATACAACGGAAAAGATGGCCTTAATCCCGTTAAGGTAATCGGAAATCACTACGTATATGTCGAAGATGATTCTGTTGTTGAGTGTTTCGACAATTCAAAGGCAGACGTCTTTGGAACTGCAAATGTAGTGTTACATGACGATGCATGTGCTGTTGCACATCAACGCTGTCGTGTTGTTGCTACAAGCAATAGAAATATCGTCACAGCGGTTGATACATCTCGCGTATCAGTTACATCTTCGTCGAAGGTTTATGCGTTCGACGATTCAATCGTACATGTATATAACCCTCGTTGCCGTGTAGGAAAAGTTGGCAACAACGTTAAGGTAATATTTTTGCACTAACTCAATAAAAAACAAAAAAAGAAAGGATTATTATTATGATTAACAGAGTAATTTTAATGGGTCGCTTAGTTGCAGATCCCGAATTAAAGACAACCAACACTGGCATTTCCGTTACCTCTTTCCGTATTGCGGTAGACCGCAGCTATGTGAAGCAGGGCGAACAGCGTCAGGCAGATTTCTTTGATATTGTCGCATGGCGCAACTCAGCTGAGTTTATCTGCCGTCATTTTGGCAAAGGCTCTCTGATCGCGATCGACGGTCAACTCCAGTCCCGTCAGTATCAGACGAAAGACGGTCAGAACCGTACCGCGATCGAGGTAGTCGCTGATAGCGTCAGCTTCACCGGTGAACGCCGTGATGGTGGTGGAAATCAGTCCGCGACATACGGCACACAGGCAGGGCAGCAACAGTATCAGCAGCCTAATCGGGGACAAACGCCGTCCGGATATGCTTCTGACAGTGCCGAGATCCCTAACAACGATTTCGATACTATGCCGCTTGACGATGATCTGCCGTTCTAAGGGAGGATACCATGAACAACTTAGAACAGCTCGTCGAACAGCTCGTCGAAGTAGTGTTATGCCGATACAGAAAAATCGGCATAACGCTATCCCCTGCAGAAGTTGAAAGCGTATACTATTCGCTGCTTGGAACAGCGGAAAGGAACGGATTCGACGCGGCTCGTAAGGAAGCGGAAAACGCAAAATTATCAAAGGTTAACAAGGAGGTTCTATATGGAAGTTAACGTTATGATGGTGTCATTTGTTGGCAAAATAACAAAAATCGGAAATATCGAAACAACGGAAGGCGGCCATAAGGTCGTCTCCGTTACAGTTCCCTCTAAAGTGGGAATTCAAGATACTCTCGAAATGAGACCCATTGAGGTATCATTTTGGGATAAAGATGCAGAACAGTTGTCCAAATATCCTGTAGGGACCCCGATCTTCATTAGAGAAGGCGTCCTTTACATTAAACCGTTCATCAACAAAGAAGATGGAAAGGCTGATGTATCGATCGTCGTTTCTGATTATCAGTGGAGTATCGTAGGAGAAACCAAATCTAAATCCGCACCTACGTCATCAACGAAAAAACCTACTTCCCCATCCTCTGCCCCTATTCCCGCGATTCTGAACGAAGTTATGAATGCCGGGAAGAAATATAAGGGTAAGGGAATGACTTACTACCAGATTCTTTCCAATGATCGGGAGTATATTAACTCACTTATCCTGAGTGATCAAACACCGGAAAACTGGAAAGTAAGGCTTGTAGAAGTCACGAAGATATACGACGACTATACCAAGAATCAGCACGGTTGAAAGATCCCGCCGCTGATTCTTTGATTTAGGAGGAAATTATGAAAAAAAGCAATAAAAAACTAACTGCAAAAGAGAAAGGTCAGCTCTTTGCGGAACAGATCGCTAAGCGTTTTCTATCCGTCCTCTCCTATAACGGACCTGCATGGGTAAAGGAGTGGCGCGGGCCAAGCATGGCGCCTATAAACGGTGTTTCCAAAAAGAAGTACCGTGGCGTTAATCAATTCATCTTGGCTCTTGTCGCTATGTCATGCGGATACAGCGATCCTCGATGGTTCACTTTCACTCAGATTGCCGACTATAAAGGTATCTACCACAAGGACAAGAAATGGCACCTTAAGGAAAACTCCAAAGGCGTCTACGTCCAGTTTTATTACCCTTATGATACGGTAGAGAAGAAAAATCTTACCTGGGTTGAATATCACCGCCTTATAAAAGAGGAAAGCAGAGATCCCGCAGAGTTTTTCTTAAAAGCGAGATATTTTACCGTCTTCAACGCCGAGCAGGTCGAGGGTGTTGACCCTTATGTTGCTGATTTACAGGTGTTTGACACCCATCCTAATGAGACAGTTATTGAGCTTGCTCAGAAAATGGGTGTAAATATCAGCTATGACGGCGGCGATAGAGCATTTTATCGTCCGTCTGACGATACCGTTCACCTCCCCAAAGCAGAACACTTCTTTAGTTCTGTTGCATGGGCAGGCACAACGCTTCATGAGTTAGGTCATGCCAGCGGTGCTGAAAAACGTATGAATCGTGTCGGAATTGTCAAAAAAGGTATCGGGATGTTTGATGAAGAATACGCCTATGAGGAGTTAATCGCTGAGATTATCTCCTGCTTGATGTGTTATAACCTCGGTATTGAAGAATCCGAGGAAAACATCAATAATCACGAGGCATATGTAGCATCGTGGGTAGAAGAGATCCAGGATAAGCCTGAGTCTCTCTTGAACGCAATCAAGGATGCCCAGAAAGCCGTCGATTATATGACGGCACTTCTAGTTGATTGTGAGTCACCGACAGACGAAAGTGAGGAGGTGATCCTCGATGTTGCGTGAGCGTTTTACAATAGCACCGTTCGAACAGAGTCCTTACGCTTACCGTGACGGGCTTGTAGAAATTGCCGCTCATAAAGACTTCGATTCCGGATTCTTCACTTATAACCTTATTAAAGGGCGTATGAGAAGCAAAGAAATCGATGCCTTTTTGTGGGCGTTCAACGATTTCTTCCCGCGAAAAAGAGATATCAGAGAGTATTGTTCCGGCAAAACTTTCGTTCGAAAGAACGATGTTTGTCGCACATACGGAATTGTATTTGAAGGAGAAAAGTTCAAATACAATATCCGTATTACTAACAACACAGATCTGCGCGGGATTAATTTTTATATTGTTGTCAACAGAAAAACATCTGTAGCGGCAGCCTAAACAAGGAGAGGTTCTTATGAATCAAAATGTTTTTGGAAGCAAAACAACAAAAATTAACAAAAATGCAGCAAACGAAAACTTGCTTGATAAAAGACTGGCTGAGCTCCGTGAGTACAACAAAATCCACGGTACGCACTTGTCTTATGGTAAGTTTGTAGCAAAATTTTACTCTAAAAATTGGAGGTAGATTATTCTACCTCCTTCAATTTTGTGATCGGAGGAAAAAATGAGTAAAAACAATAGTATATCATATCTTCTTGGCAATGATCCTACAGAATACCGTACATGTAAAGAGTGCGGTATGACATTCGGTATCAAAAAAGAAGAAAAAAAGTGGTTTCTCGACAGAGGTATGGCTTTGCCTAAACGCTGTAGGGACTGCCGAGGTTATAGGCGTCAACAAAAAATAAGAAAGAACATTATGGGGCGTTCTGACGAACCTCTGCCTACTCCTTTTACACTTTCAAGTGTAGACTGGAAAAGGGATGAATCAACGGAATGCTTCAAACGCGAAAACGCTGATGAGCTTCTCTTTCCTGCAAGAATGTCGGAAGATCGATTAGCAGTAGTATGCACTTACTGCAATTCCATAGATAATCCTTACGCGCATGAGTTGATCAGGCGAGCCGGAAATCTTGATACATTCAGAACTACAACCGATGAAGGAGAACGAAAATGGATTTTACGGGAATCAGCTAAATCGTTCGGTATTACTATCTTTTAGGGATGTCAGGGAGAATCATAATGGCTAACACGAAATCACGAACAGTCATCGAAGTCTGTCCTCATTGTGACTATGAGAACGAGTTTGAATGGGATGTTACCACGATGGGATACAAAACCGTCTGCCGTAAATGCGGAAAGCAGCTGCTTTTGTGTGACGAATGCTGTAATGCAAAAGATGGCTTAAATGAAATCGCTTGTCGGTGTGACTGGCATGAAGACACTAATGGAAACTCCGTGTGTTTCAGATGCAAGGAGGAATAATAAATGCTGTATGATGTAACTTTCGCTAAAGAATATTCTTATGAAGTTAATGCTGAATCAGAAGAAGAGGCTGAACACAAAGCGTATGCTATGTTCGAAATCGAAATGAACCTAATGGCAACGCATAGAATATCCGATAGTGATTTTGACTCATATGAGGTTTCCAAACTGGAATAGCTATTGGTAAATATTTTTCGTTGAGTGCCAATAAAAAGAAGGAGGCAAACATGAATACAAGACCTTTAAAAAAGGAAGAAATCAAATATACTTACAGTAATTGTCAGGATGTATCCATGAGAACAGGCCTGATTGGTTATCTTCGTGCTGATTTAGGCAGAGGAGAAGAGTTCTATAGCACTTGGTGGCCTTTCCGCGAAGATCTGAACACGCCTGATTTCAAAAAGGAGTTTGATAATATTATCAACTCTTTGAGAGGTAACGGCAAGTTTTTGTCCGATCTCAGGACAATGTGGTTATACTGTGAAACCGATAATGTTCTGCATTATCCCACAGATAATCATTATTGCGGCGTGAGAGTCGATACCGATAATTACGCTTATCTCATGCGGTTGTTTCCCTATAGGGGCGACTACCACATGTACTGTTATTGCTACATCAAAGAGCAGCTTGACAGTCACATTGAAAAAGCAAAAAACGGTATCAGTATTCGTGATGCCGGCGACAACTACAAAGAGTTGTATCGTCTTGATGATGGTGACAAACTAATCATCAGAGAAGCGGATGGTAAGTATGTTTGCGGTAACGCTTTGCGCTACATTGACGATTATCATTTTTATGATGGTGTCAATGTACTTCACATTGATCAGTTCGCTGAAATAAACCATAAATATCATCGAACCCTTACACCGCTGCGAGCTTCACTCCCGGAAAGGTGCTACGTCTTTATTGAGACAAGCCCGGAAATTGGGATCGTTGTCAAGGGTGAAAGCGGATATTATCGCACTGAGATTACCGTGCCTACCCGCGACGAACGGAAAGCTATGGTAGACGAGCTGAACGAAAAGCTCGGCGTCACCAAAGCTCAGGCAGAAGCTATGAAAGCCGGTTCGATGTACGGCTGGAACGTTCCTCTTGCCGATCCGAAACACTATGATGAAGATGGTACTCTTCTCAAGCGTAGAAAGGATAGGTAATCATGGAGAGTAAAACAGTTTATGCTGTATTTAGTTGCGACGAACACAAAATGCATAGTTCTATGCGTTTAGAAGCTGTCGCAGATGATGAAGGACTTTCGGCCGTATATGAGGAGCTTGCCCATAAATACAATTACTCTGAGCAAGATATGGAAACATACACCTGCACAGAGGAACTGAAACTCAATGAAGTGTGTTAAGGAGGCGCTTATGTATCCCGACAAATATATCATTGAACGCCTGAGACAAGATTATCCGGTTGGGTCAAGGATTGAGCTTGTACGTATGGACGACCCGCAAGCACCGCCCATAGGCACCAAAGGCACCGTAAGCGGTGTTGATGATATTGGTTCCATTATGGTGAATTGGGACAACGGCAGTAGTCTCAATGTAGTTTACGGCGAAGATGTAGTCAAAAAAGCACCTGACAGCGAGGCACAATTTGAAAAATACCTTGCCGGCATGTATTACAGTTTTGTCGATTAATGGAGGTAATTATGAACGCAACAACAGAAGAAAAGAAAGCTGAAGCTATAGCCCGCATGAAGTTGTGGGGCATCTTCTCCCCTATTGTCAGAGCCTTTGAAACAAAAGGCACAGTAGCGGAAAGCACACCGCCCTTCGGCGCTTGCTTCTGGCTCAATGACGCACAGAAAGAGCGCGTCAGACAGTTCGAACAAGAGCATAATGCTCTTGTATACCATGTAATCCATCACACAGCTATCTTCGGCGGTACGGATAAGTTTGAGCTTGAAGAGTATCTTTACGTAAGCAAGTACCCTGAAGAGTGGGCGTATGATCGCGCTCACATAGAGGAAGGACAACAGCTTGTATATTCCTATAACCTAACTGCTCCAGAATGTTCGGAGCTTGGTTACATTGGCATCAAGCGAACTCCCGCAGGCGGGCTTGCCCGCGTATGGTAAGGAGGTTATCTTATGGCAAAACAAAAGAACGATCATCAGCTCGGCTTTGATAAAGGACGTCAGCTCTTTGTCGATCAGCGAGATAAAACACTGATTGCGGTGTTGAATCATCTCAAGAGCGCACCGATTACCGAATGGTGTTCGATTCACGCTCAGTATTCCAGGATTCAGTTATTGTTCCAGGACTATTCCACAGGCAAAGGAGATAAGAGCAAGTTTGCGAAAGTAAACTTAACTGCTCCCGAAGTCCAGTGGATTTACCACTGTGTCCATATGATCTCACCTTTAACGCCAAAACTGGCATATAAAGAGAGATTTTTCAAGGAATTCAGCGGTAAGTTTTCCGAGCTGACTGTCGAGAGAATCCCGACAATGCGTATTCCGTGGGCTATGACCTGTACTGTTGGCGATTGTGATAAAGACAAGAAGCCAATCAAGGGAACTGAAACTAAGATCGTTCAGCGTTATACTGACGCTCAGATGTTCCAGTTTTGGGTTAAAGTCTACAACTTCGTGTGTAATTGGGAGGCTACCACGCAGGCGGCTTTACAGAAGCATGGAGCGCCTTTGACGAAGAAGGCGCTTGAAGCGGAGGAAGCACAGCGTAATAACGGTCAGCAGAATAGCAGCAGAAATAATACTCCTGCAAACAAACAGCAGCTGAGTAACCGCTACAATAACAATGCTACCGCGAATAATCGGCAGTCTTATAACCATAACGGTAATAACGCTCCTGTCCCTACACAACAGCCTTCGGCTCCCCCGCCTCCCCCCGACATCAACGAACTTGATGTACCGTTCGAAGAAATGCCGGGATATGGCACGGGTTACAACAACTAAATCTTACAGACAATCAGCGGTGTTATCAATACACCGCTGATTGTCATTATAAAGGAGGATCCATGAACAGATATTTTACAGAAATAATCATTAAATCAGCTGATAGAGTCGGATTAACAAAACTGTTCGATAATATCTTTGAGTGGAGTGCGAAAATGCACCCGGAATTTGATTTTTCTGATAAAGCGTTTGGCAAAGCTCATCTAAATAACTTAGTTTTAAACTCCGGTATTATCTCTGATACATCTGAAATAAGTACAACCGGGTTAATTCTGAGGTGGAGTTTAAGTAATTCAGTGCTTAAAATCCATCAGTTGACTTTTTGCGGAGTGCTTTGTATTGAAATTTGGGAAATCTTAGCAAAAGCTTATGTTCCCGACTGCGAAGTATTCTTTAAAAGTATTGATTTAGATAGTAACAATTACATCACAAATATTCCTGATTATAAAGATTCATATGTCGTTAAAACAAAAGACAATTTTATAGAAAAGGCAAGTGCTGAAACTGTTGAAGTTGTTTTGAAGCAGCGATACAAGGGCAATTTCGATAAGATGATGCATACTTATCAAATTACAAGTCCAAAGTCACTCAATATTTCAAAGTGGAATCTTTTATCAATACAGGAAACTGTGTAGGAGGTATCTATGGTAACAAAAATAACAATCGAGATTGATACAGCAACAGGCTATTGTTCAATAGTTGAACTTAACGCTGAGCCTATCTGTACACAACTCGATACATCATCATCAGAAAGTCTAGCACACGATGCAGGTCGAGCATTGGAAGAATATCTAGAAGGTTTTGGAGGTAAAAAATGAATGTTGTAAGAAAATCTGAACTTTTCTGCAAGGCAGTTGATTGGCTTACGGAAACATCAAAAAGCAGAGCTGATATGTATGCTACCCTTCGACATTTGGGTATGACCGATGACGAAATCAAGGAAATCCCTTCCATGACTGAGTTTATCGACGACGGCTCTAAAGCTAGCCTTTATATCAGTGCTTTTGTCCAGTGTGAAACAAATTCGCTGGTATTGTCCTTACCCACAGACAATTCAAATATGCTGTTAAAGCTCAATTCTATCGGAGTGAGTTTTATTCCGAATGTTGAAAAAAACTCTTTCGAGATTGAGCGAAACACTTTCATCAAAGTAAAGTTGATGGCTGAAAACAGCACCGGATATCATTTTATCAAGCTGTTTACGTCTGAAGACACGTTGATGGATGTGAGTAAAACGCTCCACGTTCTCATTAACACACCCGATGAAATCTGGCCCGTGCTGAGAGAACGTATGGTGGAAGGCTGTTACACTACGTTTAAAGATCTTCTTGATGATATCGAATTATTAAAAAAATCTTATGGAGAGTATGTGACATCCTTCTATTTTCCGCTTTACGGTGAGCTATATGATCCTGATAGTTGCCTAAGCGACTCGGTCAGTAATCGTTATCTCCGAGATTTTAAATCAGAAATCGAAGAACTGCTCGAAACCGAACAGGAATCCGATAATATGACAAAATACTTTGGTGATAGTGATAGCAAAACAGCTTCCGAGAAGATCGTTTCTATCAAGTGGGATGTTACCGAGATTGAAAACATCTTATACGGTATGGTTAAGATTCGGCATTCTGAGCCTTTTACAGATGAAGAGAAAGATATTCTCAAAGACTGGATCGAAGGACAGAATTCTGACGGCTTCGGTGAAGGAATCGAACAGAACGGAATTGATACCGAAGATGGTATCTTCTATGTTCAGTTATGGAGAACCGATGACTACTTCGTTTATGACGAAGATCAAATGTCCGAGTACGTTCAATACGGAGGTCTGTTAACATGAATTCCATCTATGGCTACGTCAACGGACAGCCTGTTTTTAGTCGGGACGAATTCGTTTTTAAAAGTCGTAGGTTTGGCGAGATCAAGACTGATGAAGAATTGATCGCTTTTGCCGAAAAAGTAACCGGTCATTGGTCGCAAGCCGGATGGTGTCGTACTTTTACCGGTTACTATCTCACCGATTACGCTCTGGACGAACCGTTCCGTAGTCTGACAAAAGCAGAATTTGCACGGCTTAAGGAGCTTCAAGCGGCAGCTATTGCCGAAGAAGAGCGAATCGAGACTGAGAAAGAGTGGCGATTAATCAACACTCTTTATTATGCCGATAACTCTATTGAGGAAGTTTACGAAAACAAATACGGCGAGAGAAAAACAATCATGGCGGTTCAACCGCACGGTGACGCTTGCTAAACGGAGGTTTTATGATGAATTATAAAGAACTATCTACTAAATTATCAAGAGATATGATCGAGCGCGGGTACAAGCAGGGCGTTGTCCGTCTTACGACCGACACGGAGTTCTATGAATACGCCCCGTCTGCCGCTGATGGTGAGATCGGAGTCGTATGTGCAATTGGAGATAATTGGTTTTACTTTGGCGGTGAAGAAGCTGAAAACTCTACTGTAAAAGAGTATAAGGCTAATATTCCCGAAGATACCATTATCACTGAAATTCACGATACAATTCTCGGCTTAGCAGAGGATTGGGAGACTAACGGCGACGAGTGTGAGTATTACTACCACTATCTCAAAGAGCACGTTGTCCCCGATCCGGAGGACGCCGCTTGTCTTACCTTGAGATTCGAGGTAAAGCGCAAGCGATCCAGCGTTACACAAGGATCTGTTGACGTCTACTGTAACGGTGAAAAAGTTGCCGATTTCGGCGATAATATTCAGCTTATAGAGGACGGCGAGACCTACTACGGTTCTCTTATCGGTAATTGGGCGAGCAAAACGCCCGATATCAATTTCATCCGATCTACCCTGTTTCATCCCCATGATGATATTTATCGAATCAGTGTCGGCGTAAAAAAGCTAATTGACGCCGCCGCTGATAATGAAATGGAAAATGCAAAAAGGAGGAACAAAGCCAATGAAACTCAATGAGTTAGTATTTCCGCATGACACAAAAGACCACTTCTTGCACCGCGTGACGGAAGATTATGTTATCAAGACCAGTATTCATTATTCGGAATTGGTAAATAATCTTCTTGATAATTCATCCTTCGTAGACGAATTCATCAACGAAGTTATCACGGCCAGCGAACTCAAAACAACTCAGTTATACGCTGAGCTGATTAAGCATGAGCGCCCCGAAAGGCGCTGGAAAGCTGTCCGTGAAATGTTCGGCGATAAATGCTTCAAGACCGTATCGGATGTTGGCGGCGTCAAGGTTGGCACAGATACCTTCTCAGTAGTCGTGCCGAACGGCGGCCGTGGAGACGGAACGACCAGAGTAGCGGTATTTGAGGATGAATCGGGTTTTAATGGTGATCTGATGAATTTCTCCTGTATCAGCTTACATGGCGATTCTGTGATCTACTCCTACGATTGCGGCAATACTCCTGCCAAGAAGCTCAGTGGTAATTACCTTGTGTACTACTACGATGGGCTTGTTGCTTTCGTCAAGTACCGTTAAGGTGGTGAGTGTTTTGAGAATAATAAGAACTCTTTATGCGATTGTATCGTATATCATGTTCTTTTTGCTTGTATACTCTCTGCTTTTGAACGCTGTCTCTCTGATAGCTCCTGTGTTTACAGGTAAACCGTTCACGGTTGACTATTGGGAGCTGGCGTTTATCCCCTTAATAATCGGGATAGAAGCACGGTACTTCCGTCCGGTATATCCGAGGTCGTTGAAAAAATAATGTAAGCGTAGCGGCATGGGTATTTTCCTGTGCCGCTACAGTATTTCAAAGAAAAGGAGAACTATATGGATAGATTTTTGAAAGAATATCACGGAAAGACCATCCGCGACGACGGAACTTACATGAGCGAAGAAGCAAAGAGCTTTTTTCGTAAAATGAAAGCCTTTGTCAAGCGTGCATTACCCGACTTCACCATCGAAAAGTGGAGCGTAAATCACTATGATGTATGGTTCTTTCTCGTAAAGCACGATTCCTGCGGCCCGATCTATGTTTCATATAACCTTCCGCGTGGTAAGTTTCCCATTGATATTGACAGATCAGACCCTATGTTTGGGGTTATGTATAGGCGGGCAAACAACACCCACGATTACAAAGGTGGATTGAATCACTTTTGCAGCCTTGCGAATTTTGCTGATACCTTGAACAATACCAATATTTAAGGAGGATAACTATGAGCAGTTCTAACAAGAAGTACAAGATCACACACACCGAGACATGGGTTGACTATTTCTACGTTGAAGCGGAGAATGAGCAGGATGCCATTGACGTTTTCAGAAAGATGGTCGATAATGGTGAGATCGACTTAGGCCATGTGGAAATGGTAGATTCATCTGATGTTGCAACGCTGGTGAAAGACGAGGAGGAAAACAATGAAAAACATTAATGATTTTCCCAAAAAAATCATCGGTGATTATGTAATCTCCCCATGCGTGAACGCTTTCGAAGGAGGATCTAAAGTGTCTTACTGGATCTCAAAGAAAGGATATACGTATGTAGCGTATGCTTTTTCTGCCAACGATCCTCACTTAGCAGAATCCATGTTGAAAGACGAATATATCAGTGGTTACATTTCATTCTTTGAAAATATGTTGACCAGCATCGAAGCTGTTAACCTTCATAACTCTATTTTCAACGAAGATTTAGATCTTGCAATAGCCAAACGTCTTATCAACGAGTTTTGCATAAAAGAATACGCTCTCGATAACTGCGTTGACTTCACAAACCTTGATGATATTCGAATCGCATACACAGAAACAGAGGATGGATTATTCACTATTCAGTCTTCTGTTAACCTTGTTGATTATGCGATAGTCACAAAGGTTAATGATAGTGTCGTTGATACAAAGAAATACGACTCCTTATTGCATTTGATTCGTTATGAGTTAAAGGCTCTTAATTTTGATGATCTCGTTTACGTTGAACCGAAAAAGCTCTATCCTTTCTATCGTAAAACCCTTGTAGGAAAGGAAATCAAGCTCGATAACAACGGTGTATGGACGATCGATCAGATAACTGACGAAGGCAAAGTAGCGCTCCATAAAGTAAGAGAGTGGATAAATACAGGGTTTTCATGGAGAGTTGAAAGTCTCGAAATGGTAGCCTCAACGTATTCACGAGCTCTCCAAAGCATGGAATCCCGCAACAAATCATCTAATCAGGATGGTATTTCTTTCAAAAGCGAAAATGTTGACGGTGAACAAAGAGAGTGGCATTTTAAGAACGTGTCGGAATTAGAAAATCGTTGGGTTTCTGAAGATTGCGATCTTCCTGCAAACGACGACAGAATCTATGATGTTCACGTTTATTCCAATTCTCCGATGCTTTTCACGTTTGAAGATCTTTTAAGATATTTAGATCTCATTGATAATTTGGAGGAAGAAAATGCCTGATGACTATAACGATGGTTTGACCATCCTAAACTAATATTAAACACAGCCCCGGACGATGCCCGGGGCTGTAATCAATTAACGAAAGGAAAATTATTATGAGTATTTATGTAGAAGGCTTTGAATTACCAAATTACAACGAAAAGATGTTCAAAGGCGATCCTATGGGTTATATTTGTTATCTCTACGTTAATTCGGATGGAACTGCCGATTTGGAAATCAAAGGCAAAGACTATCCGGTAAAGAATGTACCTGCTCCGCACGGAAGGCTTGTCGATGAAAATGATGTATGTAACTATATCACGAATCGCATTGATAAGTTCGACTGTGACACAGAAAGAGATCACGCCTTGATGAATGTGATCGCTGATGAAATCACCGAGGACTATCATGTTCCTACAGCCATCGAAGCTGAGAACATGGACTCAGAAAACAAAATTACTGATAAGGAGTAACATTATGAGCATTCTGATTAATGGTATGGAAATGCCGAAACAAACGGAAGTGCAAACAGATAAAGGAAAGTTAAAGCTCTGGACCATCAGAAATCATAAAGTTGGTCAAGATGTAGAATTTGGCGCAGCCGCAATTCCTTGTGATTTAATCTTTAACCACGATGGAACAATCCATTTGTCTGCACTCGGTAGAAGATATACGCTCACAGACGTTCCTACGCCTCACGGCGACCTGATCGACAAGGATGTTCTTCTGAGAGAACATGTCCATGAAGACGATATGATGGCATATTGTGACAATTTTGTTTACGAAACTGCCATCGAGGATATGCCTACCATCATCAAAGCGGAGGGACTCCATGATAAAACGTGAAGATATCCCGAAACTTACGCCTGAGCAAGCGGCTGACGAACTCGTTTTTATGGAGTTTGAAAAAGCGCTGAAATCGGCGAAACGTAAGGCGGTAGCGGCACAGAAGGCACAGAATCATATCTTTGAGTTACTCGAAGATATGTGTATTGACGCCGAGAAAATCCCAACAAAAGCAGAAAACGCAAGCGACCTTGGCGAAGCTATTACCTGTTACCTCGATTACGGTGAGTATACGTTATCAGGTATTATGCGTGAAGTTAGGGCAGCCTATGGACAAGGAGAGTTAGAATGAAAGTAAGAATATATCAGATCGACCAAGATACTCATGGTGTAAAATTCATGGACTATGATTTTACTATTGAGAGAAACGGTAAAATCCATCCTGAGACATATCAAGAGGCTTTTAACGCAGACATCGACGAAACTGATCTTGAAGCGATTTACACCCGCTTCAATACCAATCATCACCCCTTATTCAGAGGACATTCTTTGTCGGTGTCCGATGTTGTCGTTACCGATAACGGCGCGTTCTTTGTTGATTCAATCGGTTTTAAGAAGATTGACTTTGATGTAACAAAGACGCATAAGCCCGAAAATCTTCTGAAGGTCGTGTACGTTGAACCGCACCGCCGAGCTTATGAAGCAGAAATACTCAACGAGTACAATGCGCTTAGTAAGGCTGTCGGCGGATTGTTGGAGTTAGTTCATATCGGTTCCGACAGTTTAATCGTTTGCAACGAAGAAGGAAAGCTCAAAGGTATGGACGGTAACCGCCGCTTAGATAACGGTACCACCATTATTGCCGGGCCGTTCTTTGTCTGTGGCTACAATGACGGAGATTTTCGAAGTTTAACCGACGAAGAGGTAAAAAAATACCTCGACAGATTTGGTGAGCCGGAAGATATCAGTCGTGTAGAAGTCGAAGCTGATATGGGCTTTACTTTCCTACCTTTGAAATAAAAAAATCAGCCCCGGGCATCGTCCGGGGCTGCTCTATGACAAGGAGAAAACAATGAACAAAGAAGTAATCATTGAAAACGCCATCTTCACCGTAACAAGTGAAACAGTAAACGAATTAACTATCGTTAACTATAGTGATAGTGATTTGCATTTTACAGTCGAGCTGAAAGATATTGAAAACAATATCTGTGCTGATATCAAGTTATCGGTTGCGGCAAAAATCACAAAGCGCCTGCTCCCCTCTAATCTTACTTCATCTATCTTAGGCGCTTTTGAGAACGACAACTACTCATTCACCGGAGAAGATCTCATCGTCGCAGTAGAACGTCCTCCGCAGGCGACCGATTTCAGTTTCTATTTCGATGATGACGGAATGAAGTCTGTAGGCGGTGAAAACTGTGCTGTCTATATCTTCAATGGATATAGTGCAAATGATGTAAGGTATAATCAGGAAGAGTTATTAGCTATTTATAATAAGGCTAATAGCCTTGCGGATTATTTAGACATCTTACTGCACACCGATGCACCGTCCGATTTTCCCTATGAAACCATTAAAGACTGCATGGAGGACTTTGATCTTCCCTATTCACAAGAGAAAGAAAAAGAACTGTGTGCATGGGCCGAAGAGAAGTCGTTCGGTAAAATTGACGAAACAGATATTTTAGCAGATTACCTGTCAATCACAACAAATAAGTCGTGGGAAACTCGTTCTTTCACCGGGTACTCGCAAGGTGATTACTGTACGGTTTTGTACTGCTCAGAAGTCTACTCCAAGGAAAGTATTACCGAAATTGGTAAGCTCTGGCTCGGATGTGGTTTCGAGTATGAAATCGACGGCGAAATCGGTTATTACGTTACTGATGATATTCAGTGGGGTGATCGTGAAAAGCTCCGCAAAACCCTTGCAGATTACTATGGCTGCGAAGCTCGTAATCTTGTGATTAGAGAGTATGTGAATACTGTCCAGCAGTATATATATAAGAACGTATAATGTGAGTACGTAGCGGCGCAGACAACCTGTGCCGCTACGTTGAGAATTATCATGGAGGTAAAATAATGAAAACATTATACTTTGAAGGCGCCGGTTGGAGTGGTGCTGACATCAGCATAGCAACTATCGGTAATTGCCGTATTCGCACAGCATTTCATCTGGATAACGGCAGAGCTGTATATCTTGAAATGACTGGCTCTGAGCGCACGAGATATTCTACTGAATTATATCAGTGGCAATATACTGGTTTTGTACACTATTGTCATTATATAACAAATGACAATCCTAACGATGATTGCAACCGATATAACATCCATTTAAAAGCAAGTGACCGAATATTCGAGTACACGGAAACCGAAATCTTGCGTATTGTCAACGGTCTCGGTGCGAGTTTTGATGAAATCAAAGTTGTGCCTGATCTCGGTGGTTACAGGGTGTTCCCTAAAAAGAATAGCTGTAGCGGATTAGATGGTTACAACTACGGAGACGAATTCCGCTTTAACCCTGAGTTACTCAGACGGCGTAAGAAAGTTTATCAGAATATCTACGAAGTGGAGAAGTCCGAAGGCAAAGAGTACCCTAACTTTTCCCTTTGGGTTGACGAAAAGGATCCCGGTGTGCTTCATTTACTCCGTCACTTTTCGGGATATAATAAACATTTTATTATCCACATAGATGTAGGAAATACACTTGCGGATTGGCTTTGCACGTCTAAGGAAACACATCTTGGGCGTTGCGGATGGTAGCATGAGATACAAAGAAATCTATTCGTGGATTCTCAAACGAAAAGATTAAACATAATATGAAGATACGGCGTAGGATGGTTTATCCTACGCCGTTTTTGTAATGCAGCCGTCGGCGGTCACAAGCCCGCGTGAGAAATGCAGAGTGCAAATTAATTTTTTGACTCAAGGAGGTCGTTTATATGTTTCGTCTGTTTCGTAGCGGTATTGGTTGTATAGTGAGTATTATTTTTATTATTATTGCTATCATTATCATTATCCTGTTAATTCATTATTTATCAAGTAATCAATTTGTTGATTCACTATATTCATTTAAAGGTGAATTGGATAACTGGATGCAGAGCACCACAGCGCATGCATGATATTTGTAGCAGAGTAGAGTGTCAAATGTTCGCAGTTAGAAATATGAAATCACCTTGACAAGAACAGAAAAAGGATATATACTAAATATGTAATATTCTAAAAATCATTCATAATCTGGAGATCATAGATGTCTTCAGAAGCTTTCACTTCACAGAAGATGAAAGCCAAAAGATATGGAAGCGGCGAAATCAGTACAAACTGATACATTTACGACCGACTTTCGAACTTTAATCAAACAACTGACAGTTTACTTTGCCGTTAGGTAAAGGAGCATTGTTTTATAATCATTAATTATAAGGCAGTGGACGCACAAAAAAGAAACCTTCGCAACAAGGGATAAGTGCGTCCACTGCTTTTTTTGTTTTTCACGGACTTTTTACAAAGTCCGTTTTTTATATATAACAAAAAGGAAAGGACGTGACTTAAAAATTCAATAGTATACCGCCTATTCAAAGCGGGAAATCCTGTGTCTGATTCTCTGAATCAGGCGCTTTTTTTATATTTATAATTCGCCAAGCAGGGGTTCTCCCCTGTTATATCAACAATCATTATTATGAAAGGAAGATAGCATGATAAACATACCAAATATAACCCCGCATTTCTATGGGTACGATAACTACCCACGAGACGAAGAGGGAAAAATTCTTCTCGATCGGGCTGATGACGGTAGAATCATCATAAAGCGAAGAAATACAGTCAGTATTGGCAATAAAGGTCTTATCGCACTCTGCGATGGTGCCAAAATTGCCATCGCCGATTGGGTTGATCTTCGTAGAGGTTTTTACCTGGAAGAAAATAATGGTAAGAAAGAATATCATCACTGCATTGGCGGTTCAGATGCCGGCGCTATTTTAGGGGTTTCCTCTTATTCAAGCGCCTTAGACATTTACAATGCAAAAAAAGAATTACAATCGGTTGATCACGATGAGGCAACTTTATATCGGTTTGAGTATGGTCACATTAATGAGCCTTTAGTTGCTCAGGGATTTGCAGTCCGATCTAAAATGGATGTCGTTAAGAACGACGCTGTTTTCTTTAACGAAAAAACTGGATTTATGCAAGCCAATGTTGACTATTTCATTAGACATCCCGACGGACAGCTCTCCATACTGGAAATCAAGACAACCGACGCAAATTCATCGGTTTATGCCCTCGCCAAGGATGGCAAGGTACCGCTCACCTATTATGCACAGGCGGTACTCCATTATCCGATGGTATTATCAGACGGTTTTAATATCAAGGATATTTACTTTGCTGTTTCCATTGGTATTAATATCAATGACATTCAGTTCTGTCATTTTAGTAGAGATCCGGATGGAGAACAAGAATTACTGAACGCAGAGAGTCTTTTTGTTGACAGACTTATCAACAACACGCCACCTAACGATACTGCTACGCCCACAGAAAGGCTGGAAAGGTTAGGATTAACAAGATCCGAATCTGAACCATTAGCCGTTGAGCTTGATGATATCGGCAAAGCTGCGGTTGTTGAGATAGAACAACTCAGTAAGGAAAAAAAGAGGTTGTTGGATATGATCGCCCCTATCGAAAAAAGGATAGGCGAAAAGCAAGCGATAATTTGCCAACAACTTGGTAAAGCCACGAGCAGTACTCCTATCAACAAAGACGGGAAAAAGTACACTGTAAAGTGGCCTTCTCTAAGAAGAATCTCATTCGATAAAACAGTTTTAGAGAACAAGTATCCAGATGCATATAAGGATGCCGTTCGAGAAACCATTTCAAGAAGGTTTTCATTAACCGTTAAGAAAGAGGAGTTGAGCAAATGAGTGTGAGAGCACGCGTTGAACGGATTACTTATCCTCGGAGAACGAACCTCACATTGTCTGAATACAAGATATGTGTTTGTAGTGCTCCGATGGAGTGTATTCCCAAGGAGTACCAGATCGCGTCAAAAAGAAAGATGACTTTTTCTGCAAAAGGATACGATATTCCCTTTACTATGAAATATGATCTTATTTTGAATGGTAAATGGATTGTCGAGAAAGATTATGGGCTCACCTTGAAAGTCACATCAGCAAGTATTGCTCCTCCGTCAGATGAAGAAGGGGTTATCAATTACTTAGTGATGTTTGTAGAAGGCTGTAGCAAAGCATCCGCTAAACGCATTTACAAAGCGTTTGGTTCTGCAACCATCATGGTTTTACAAGATGCTCCTGAGAAGCTCTATGAAATCCCACATCTTAGAAAGAAATCTATAGAAAAAATGATATCTTCTTTCAAAAAAACGAAAGGAATGATTGAGCTCACTTCACTTCTTTCGCCTTTCAATATTGGTAAACGAAGAATCGAATATGTATTTAATATGTTTGGTCCTGACAGTGCTGATATTATTAGGAAAAGTCCTTTTTCGTTACAGTATGTGCGAGGTATAGGCTTTGAAACAATGGAAATGATCGCTCAAAAGCATGGCACAGCTTTTGATGATCCTTTACGAATCAAAGCAGCATTAAAGCATTGTATCTACCTGGCAGAACATGGTTCTAAAATTCTATTTGATAACCCTGTCCTCCAGAGTGGAGGCAATCTGTATATCAATCAAATAGAGTTGCATAATGCAGCATTTAAGCTGCTGAATCAGCGTTCAGAAGAGTTAGTGACTCGCAAAAAGATAACCGATGTTATGTGCGAGATGGCTAAACTTAACGAACTGCTGGGAGAAAACAAAAATGCATATCTTCCAAACACTTTCTATAACGAAAGAAAATGCGCGAAAAACATTGTTACTATTCTTACCAACAGCACGATAAGAAGATACACAGGTTCATGTGCGGAACAGGCTATACAGCAAGCTGAACAAACTATGGAAATTGAGCTGTCAAAAAATCAACGTGATGCGGTTCGTTGTGTTCTTGCCAATCCTCTTTCGGTAATCACCGGAGGTGCAGGAACAGGAAAAAGTACTGTATTAAAAGTGATTCTTTGCGCTTTACAACTTCTCGGAGAACGACCAGATGATGTAACTTTGGCAGCACCAACCGGAAAAGCCGCTATTCGCATGACAGAGGTTACAGGGTATCCTGCCTCTACGTTGCACAAAGCTCTCGGTTTAATGTCAGAAGAAGATAAATGGCGTTCTGAGGAAGAGTTTGAATTGCTGGAAGCAAAATTTATTGTAGTCGATGAGTTTTCGATGTGTGATATGGATATCGCTTATCGTTTATTCGCTCAGATTAATCTGCAAGCAACACGTGTATTGTTGGTTGGTGACGTCGGACAGCTGCCTTCTGTTGGTGCTGGTGATGTTTTGAATCAGATCATTCAATCAACAGTTGTTCCTACAGTTAAGCTAAATACAGTTTTCCGACAAGCACAAGAAAGTAACATTATTCGAAACTCAAAAAACATAGCAGACGGAGTTAAATATGTCGTTTTTGAAAAAGACTGTAGTTTATACGAAAGCTTTGATGAAGACGATATAATGAAATTCCTTCTTAAAATCTATGTTGAAAAGTCTCAAAAATTCGGAATCGATGAAACCATAGTTTTATGCCCTATCAAGGGCAATAACAAACTTGATTCAGATAACTCCGCTAACATCAAATTCAAGAAGATTTGTACTAAGTACATCAATGCTCAGATTCAAGCTATGATAAACCCTCCGGCATTTAATAAAGCAGAAGCCAAAATCTTCGGCAATACTTATAGGGTTGGAGATAAGGTGATTCAAGTAAAAAACAGAGTGTTCAAAATGTACAATAGTTCTTCCGTCGATGGTAGCGGCACTGAAGTATCTGTCGATGTATGTAACGGAGACGTAGGCATTATCAAAAGCATTATTAAGGATGGTAACGGATACTGTTTTTATGTTGACTTTTCCGACAATCGCTTGATTAAGTTGGATGAAGAAGCACTAAAAGATATCGAATTAGCTTACTGCCTAACAATTCACAAATCACAAGGTTCTGAGTACGCATCGGTGATCTTACCATTACCGCTAAAACATTATCATCTTGATGACATGATGAATCGGAATCTTATATATACTGCTTTTACAAGGGCTAAAAAAGATCTTACCGTTATAGGCGATACTAGTGTTTTGTATAAAGCAATCGACAATGTAAACGTCTCACAGCGTAATACTGTACTTGCTGAAAAAATCAAGAAATACTATAAGGAGGAAGCATATGAAAGCTCTACCCATTGACGTATACAAACATAAATCCGGGAGTTGTTCAAACGGTGGTATCACTGAGAAATATGACTCCCTTCTTCTCGTTTGCGAGGAGGGGTTTATCGATGTAGATGAGAATAACCTACCCGAAAATCTCGTTGTCTTAGTCAACAGAGAGTTATTTGGTGAACCTGCTCCCTACATCAGACCCTACGCAGATCCCGATCCCGGTAACGTCGGTTGGATGTCGGGCGGTTGTTTCGCCGCAAGCTGTGATTCAAGGTTTAACAGGTTGTTGAGCTTCTACGGAGCTGTTTCCGTGCATGATAGGCAGGAATCGCATGAGCTTAATGAAAGACTCAGCAGATAGGAGGCAATTCTATGTTGATCGATTTTGACGGTATTACCATCAATGCTAAAGAGGTCAATTGGTACGAATTAGACACAATGGAAACCATCCACCGCATCAGTGGCAGGCCCGGTAAATACCTTTATTTGGGCAATCATCCCTGTGCGTTGGAGCGACGCAAAGAATGTGTCTTGTTTTCTGACCCGGAAGGCACCAAATACTGCATAAGAATTTAGGAGGTTCTAATGAAAGAAATAGAATTAAAGTATTCGGAAATAAAAAATTATTTCCGCGCTGTTGAAAGTGAAAGCAATAAAAAAGTCCATGTTGATGGATACATTGTGTTCACAGCGGATAGTTTTGATCAACAGTACTCCTTGGAATCTCGCACTTACCGTGTAAGCAGCGATAATAAGGCTTTTCAGCCTAATATGGGCGGCTATTCCATTTATGGTGGCACTGTAGACGGAACTGATCCGTGCGTTCGATTGGAGCGCTATATGGCCGATGAACATGGCGGCAAAAACGGATGGAAGATCGAGCGGTGTTATATTGACGCCGACTCTCTTGCTCCGGAAGTGCTGGCTATTCTCAGCAGATTATCTATGGAATGGAGGGGTCTTGTTTGATCTACTTCGCTATAACGCCTAAATGCGGTATTTCCGCTGGGTTTAAAAGGTATATCTCCGAGAAGGAAAAGCACTATAGAGTCGCTGAGCTTCTCGAAGAACATGGTCTTGCAGATACCCAGGAGGCTATTGAAGCCAGTTCTTGGTGTGAGCTTGCAGAGATCGGAGAAGTTTATGACGGCGATAAGTTCACAATCGAAGTTGTAGAAGACGAGTAAAGCATGGAGGTTAAAATGAATCCTAAAATTGAAAGAGCTATAAATGACGGATATCCGTTAAAAATACGCGGCAACGACGGTTACGTTGCTACTCTGGTAAATATTCAGCCGCTTTTCGGTTCGGAATACATGGGAATCTACAGATATCCGGGCGGTGATGTGTGTCATGACTTGAAAGAAATCAAAGCGCATTTTAAGGAGATTTTCACCGAAGATACCTTTGATTTCAGCAAAGCAAAAATCGGAGACTTAGTTGAATCCGATTTTGTCTCAAGCTTGATGGACTTGCTCCCTCCGGCTTGTATGAGCTTGCGTTGTGCCCAGGACGGAGAACCGTACTCGCACCGTGAGGATCCCGATTCCGGTAAACTCAGACCTACGTTTTCCACCTTCAAATGTATTGAGGGTGGCTGGAGTAATGGTATTTGGGAGTATTGCGGGAACTGCTTCCGTGGTGAGACCACAGAGCGCGGTAAAGATCCCATTTATTGCTGAATCGTGAGGTAATACAGTAAGTATTATACAAAAAACAAAAATTAGATCAGGGCTATAAAGTATTGTCCAAGTCAACTTAAGGAGGAAACATTATGAATATCAGAGATAAGATCTTAAAAGATTACAGGGATGAAAACTTTGATCCTAAATCAAAACTTCAGCAATTTGAGGGTGAAAAGTCTTACTATCCCTGCGCTGAAAAAGTCAGATTTTTTAACGCCGACTATCCTGACGGGACTATCAAGTGTGAAGTAGTTATGGATAATAACATCTTTGCGACTGTAAAAGCAACGATTAGTTGTGCTGACGGAACATGGGAAGCATACGGAAAGTGGTATCACACCAACAGTGATGTTTTTGGTATGAATTACCTTGCAACGGCACAAACTGTCGCCATTTCCAAAGCATTAACGTTAATGGGATATTCTGCTGACACTGAAGATAATACAGATCCGGACGGAGCAAAAAACTTTGCTCCCGAAAACTCTGCACCTACTGACGATATTCCTCTCTCCCCTCCTATGTCCTTGTCGGACAACCGCGGCAGCCAACTCACAACCGAACAGGCGATGAAAACAGTCCTGTACGGTCAGTTCAATGGACGCACGATTGAGCAGATAATTTCTTTCGGCAATCCCGATGAACTGATTGCATTGAAGAATCAGCTTCAAATGGAGTTGGATATTTGTTCTTCCCTTGCTCCTGTAGCAAAAGTAATTCTGCCATTGATTTCAACGGGAGGTGCAGATTAATGGGGTGGACTTCCTATCATGCAACTCACTATGATAATCGAGGTCGTGTAGACCGAAAAGCTGAGTGTGACGCTTGCTTTACCGAGGGCTTAAGTGCAGGATGGTATAAGATCGAGAAATCTGCTTTGGTAGGTACTACATACTATGCTGCAATCCGTCCACTTCTTCGTTACAAGGCGGTTAAACCCCGAGTAGGTGACGAAACTGAACCGATCCCGAAATCCGAACAGCGTGTATTTGCTGTTGTTTTTCAAACCAGCACAAACGCTAAGGATTACTATAACTTTAGTTATAAGGATATGGACGAAACAATGGGACCGGGACCGGATGATTGTCCGCTCAGCATACTCAATCTGTTATCTCCTACTGATTACGAATATGCTAATGCGTGGCGTGATCGCTGTCGAGTTAAGGCGGCTAGAAAAAAGGCCGAGAGATCTGATCCTAATAGTCTGGATAATCTGCCAATCGGTACGGTAATAAAGTGCGGCGAAACCGAACTTTTCAAATCTGCGCCAATGGCACAATTCAAACGACCGTTTTGGATGGTTGTAGGCGAAAGAATCTATTATAGGAAGAAAACGATACTGTATTTAGGCTACGAGATCATTTCAAAGCCGGAAACAGTATCGTGAAGGGAGAAAACCATGAGTTATGCGTTCGTAAAAGCAAAGTGTTATGCGTTCGTAATTATCACAGATCAACACGGTGAATCCGTCTACAGCGGTATGCAGATAGACGGCGGCGAAACTGCAAAACAATATGCTAAAGAACACAATTACACAATACGCATATGGGATATGGGTGAAAAACTTCATATCAATCAGTTAAGCGACAGCGTGCGATGTGAAATTAAAAGCGCATTAAAGTCGGCGCAAAGACATTCATGTAAACTTAGGAGGGATAAATAAATGAACACAAAAGGTATCAGAGAGCAATCTTACGAGCTGTATAAGCTAATCTGGATGAAAGAGCATGGCTATTCTTTACAAGATATGGCTGCTGAGCTTGCTATGCTTACAGCTGACGGCGTACCTGCTGAGGAATTGCTTTCCAAATTTGAGCAGAATGGTTTTTCCGGCGGCGAGATCTACGTCAGTTACGATGAATTCATCGATAACGAGTACAAAGATAAGGATTACATGAGATCACTCCTGTCAAGAGAGGATTTCATGCTCTACCTGATAGATCTCGATGAAGCAGATGAACCTGCAAAGATTCTCCGTCAAAAGGCGGAGAACGAGTACGCAAAGTATGAAAGCTATGCAAAAGAGCATGGATCAGCATATGAGCAGCTTGTATATTCGTATATTCATCTTGCGATCATTAACGGCGACTTAGATGAGTATGCAGTCAACCTGTATACAACAGACAGGCCAATCGAATCCCTCTATGAAGAAATTGAGAGTGATAACGACTTGCTCTATTCTCGTATTGTGGATTATCTCAAAGATCGCTTAGAGGATATGGAGGCTATCGAATGACATGACTGATTTTCCATTTACATTTTACGATGTTCTATCAGTCTTAAATATTCCGATTCGTAAAAGCGAGGGAAACATAATACAGATTGATTGCCCTGATTGTAGTGTGCATAAGAAGCGCAAAGGAACGTGTCAAATCAGAGTAGACAAAAATGTATTTAATTGCCCGGCATGTGGGAGTTTTAAAGGTACTATAACACAATTTTATAGCTATTTTACAGGCTGCACAACTAAAGAAGCTAATAAGATTATGCGTGCTTATGTCAAAGATCCTACTACCGTGGTACAGCGAAAGCTCTGTCATGAGGTATACAAAAAAGCTGTAGAAAGCGCTCCAAAACAGGTAAAGTTAGCTCCGAAACCAGTCATAGACCGAACGTACAGAACGCTACTATCTTTATGCGTACTTCGTGAAGAACACAAGAAGAATCTATTAAAGCGTGGATTGACTGAAAAGCAGATTGCTCACTATGGCTTTAAATCCGTGCCGTGGAAAAATGAGTCAGATACCATTGTAAAACAGCTTTTAGAAAAAGGCTGTACTCTCAAAGGCGTCCCCGGTTTCTATTATGAACATGGCAAATGGAAAATGGCCGTTTCCTATAAGAACCGTGGATTTTTCGTTCCGATGCTCAACATCAAAGGACAATGTCTTGGTATGCAGATTCGCAGGGATACCGGAGATCCGAAATATCTTTGGTTTTCAAGCAGCGGTTATGAGCAGGGTTGTAACAGAACATCTATCCCGACATTTTCAAATCATTGGAATATCGGCAGAAGTATTTGTATTACAGAAGGAGGTTTGAAAGCCTATGTCGCTCACGCGCATAGCGGTGTTACGTTTATCGGAATTGCCGGAGTGACACAGTTCAAAATCTTACCTCTGCTCTTTACTCAGCTAAAAAGAGCAGGTGTTACAACCATCTGTGATTGCTTTGATATGGATTACAAAACCAACCCGCATGTAAGGAAAGCGAGAGAACGACTAAAGGAAGAAATCATCAATGCAGGTTTTCTCTACGCTCGTTATGAATGGGATGAAAACTACAAAGGCATAGATGATTACTTTACAGCTGTTCCTCGTGATCAGCGCAAAATGAATATAGTATAAACAATAATCAAGCCGTCCTCAACGAGAACGGCTTGATTACACTTTAAGGAGAAAAAATGATATACTCAAATACTAAGAACAATGTAATACAAGATCTGCCTCAATTCTGTTTCGCTACAGATCCCGAAAATGGTGATTTGATTAAAATCGAAAAATCTGACGGGATTTATCTTATGTGCGTGCAATTCAAGACACGCAATCTTAACCAAATTAAGGCAGATAAGCTAAACGACCAACTCGGCGTAACAAAGCGTCAAGTTGCAGCTATGCTACATGGGGCTTTATCTGGTTGGGATTCTAAACCTAAAACCTATACGGTATCAGGTAAAGAGTTTAAGAAATTAAAAATATAGTGAAGCGGTCACACCTTTGAAAAAAAGGTGTGACCGCTTTTTTGTTTGTTTACTTGACAAGAATAGAAAAAGGATATATACTAAATATGTAATATTCTAAAAATCATTCATAATCTGGAGATCATAGATGTCTTCAGAAGCTTTCACTTCACAGAGGATGAAAGCCAAAAGATATGGAAGCGGCGAAATCAGTACAAACTGATACATTTACGACCGACTTTCGAACTTTAATCAAACAACTGACAGTTTACTTTGCCGTTAGGTAAAGGAGCATTGTTTTATAATCATTAATTATAAGGCAGTGGACGCACAAAAAAGAAACCTTCGCAACAAGGGATAAGTGCGTCCACTGCTTTTTTTGTTTTTCACGGACTTTTTACAAAGTCCGTTTTTTATATATAACAAAAAGGAAAGGACGTGACTTAAAAATTCAATAGTATACCGCCTATTCAAAGCGGGAAAT
>Ga0256404_1003973_pt1 | contig 28865 bp, 22 predicted proteins | sample RumenRJG_01DNA_FD_185990 | JGI IMG/M metagenome (GOLD analysis project Ga0256404, IMG submission 185990) | Bovine rumen microbial communities from Lethbridge, Alberta, Canada - RJG_01 | ecosystem: Host-associated > Mammals > Digestive system > Stomach > Rumen | place: Canada: Alberta | collected...
TACCGCTATGTGATGAAACCCGAGATGTACTCCACCCTGCCCCAGGCTAAGGTCATCAAAGAGGCTGCACTGCGCAGCGGTGTGAGCCAGGGTGTGATGAAGGCCTGCTGGGATGCAGCTGGCGAAGTGATTAAGGCATGGGCTACGGAAGGCCACTCGGTTGCCCTGCCCGGACTGGGAAGCATGCGCTTCGGACTGCGCAGTAAGTCTGTGGAGAATGTGAACGATGTAAAGGCCGGTCTTATCAGTAGCCGCCGTATCATCTTCACGCCCAGCGTTGACCTGAAAGAGGAACTAGCCAGTGCCGCCATCCAGATCACCTGCATCGACAGGGACGGCAAGGAGGTGAAGCGCGTCACCTCAACCTCGGGCGAGGTGGAAGATCCGGAGGATCCTGAGAACGGAAACACGGAGTCAGGGAATAACGGAGGCACGGAGAACGGCAACGGCGGCGGTGGCGGCCCAGTAAATCCTTAAGGATTAAACATTAAAGATTAAACATTAAAATTCTGAACCATGAAGAACAAGACATTTTGGAAATTCGCGATTCAAACAGCCATTAGTGTGCTGTCGGCCATCGCAACGGCACTGGGAGTGACCAGCTGCATGGCGTAAAAAAGTGAAAAAAGGACTCGCTTTAGCGCTTTTACAAAGCGTAGCGACTAAAAGAAAAAAAGGGGGACTGACAGACTTTGAGAGCTGTCGGTCCCCCTTCGCTATATATCATTACGATTTAATTCACTTCTTATGATTATAATACGTGACCAGGCACGCCACACCGAGGATGGTCACGGCAAACTCGGCAGCTACTACTCCTACATAAAACATACGCACACAGTTTAAAGGGTTATACATACACACACGGCAACAAGAGCCAGCACACGGCTGATTCCAGTTCCTGCTTTCTTTTACCACAAAATAAACATTGCGCCTCACGCCCTTACATCGAGGGTCGGTTGGCATTTACCGAAAAAGGCTGGTCTTCAGACTTTCCTCCACCTGGAAGCGCCTTCTCGCCCAAACGGGTAATGGCATTCTTGCTTCGAGGCCATAACGGAGTTCACTGCTGCGGGACAGTCGGAGATTCTCACTCGATTCACTTACGTGGACCTTCTCTTACGAAAACATTCCCAATTAAGCACAGCTAAGTGCACCTTCACGGGCAATTCTTTGCAGAATCACGCCACAAAGATACAACTTATTTTTAAATCGACAACAAAAATTTGCGTAAATTACTCTTTTTCGTTATCTTTGCACCGAAATAACCAAAATACTATGCTTCAAATCCGCTGCAAGAACAACAACGTGACGAAGAGTTTCCCCGAAGGAACATCCCTGCTCGACGTCTATCAGGAGTTTGCTGATGAAATTAAACTGCCCTACCCCGTGGTGTCGGCAAAAGTGAATAATGCCTCACAGGGACTGAAATTCCGTCTGTACCAGAATCGTGACGTGGAGTTTCTGGATGCTCGCGAGGGCAGCGGACACCGCGTGTATGTGCGCTCACTGAGCTTTGTGCTCTACAAAGCCACGCAGGACGTGTTTCCCGCCTCGAAACTGTTCATTGAGCACTCGCTCTGCAGGGGCTACTACTGCAACTTCAAGAAGAAGGACGGCAGTGTGCTGACCGACGAGGACGTGGTGCAGATCAAGCAGCGGATGCAGGAAATCATCGACATGGACATGCCCTTCCGTCGCACGGAGGCCACCACCGAGGAGGCTATCCGCGTGTTCCAAGATCGCGGGTTCTCAGACAAGGTAAAACTGCTGGAGACGAGCGGACAGATCTATTCTGACTATTACACATTGGGCGACACCGTAGATTATTACTATGGTCCATTGGTTCCCAGTGCAGGCTATCTGAAAGTGTGGGACCTGGAGCGATATGAAGAGGGACTGCTGCTGCGCGTGCCCGACTGGAACAACCCCAACCAGGTGGCAGAGAAGGTGGCGCAGCCCAAGACCTTCGGGATGTTTGCCGAGAAGACGCGCTGGGACATCATCATGCGCCTGAGCAATGCGGGCGACGTGAACAAGGCCATCATGCGCGGACATGCCTCTGAACTGATTCAGGTCTCCGAGGCCTTGCAGGAAAAGAAGATAGTACAGATAGCCGAGGAGATAGAACGAAGGTTCCACCGTGAGAAAGACCCTGTAAAACTTGTGCTGATTACAGGTCCTTCGTCATCAGGAAAGACCACGTTCTGCAAGCGTCTGAGCGTACAGCTGCTGGCCTGCGGACTGCGTCCTGTGTCGTTCTCGACCGACGATTATTTCGTGAACCGTGTGGATACGCCGAAACTGCCCAATGGCGACTATGACTTCGACAATATCGAGACGGTGGAGTATTCGCTGCTGGAAGACCACCTGCTGCGACTGATGCAGGGCGAGCGCGTGGAGATACCGGAGTATAACTTCGTGACGGGTAAGCGCGAGTGGAACGGCAAGAAGCTGAAGCTGTCGAACGACACGGTACTGATTATCGAGGGTATCCACGCCCTGAACCCACTGCTCACGAAGAAGATTCCCGACGCGCTGAAATATAAGATCTATATCTCGGCTCTGACGAGCATCTCGCTGGATGACCATAACTGGATTCCGGTGCGCGACAACCGACTGCTGCGCCGCATCATTCGCGACTACAACAAGGGGGCGTTCACGGCTCAGGAGACGATAGCACAATGGAAGAACGTATGCGAGGCGGAGGACAAATGGATATTCCCCTTCCAGGAGAGTGCCGACGTGATGTTTAACTCGGCACTGAACATTGAGTTTGCCGTGCTGCGCATCCATGCCGAGATTATCCTGGCGTCCGTACCCAAGAACTGTCCGGAGTATGCCGAGGCTCACCGCCTGATGAAATTCATCCATTTCTTCCTGCCAGTGAGCGACAAGGAAATACCACCCACAAGTATCATGCGAGAGTTCGTGGGTGGGTCAAGCTTCAAATACTAGACAACATGTATTCTAACAAGGAGAACGTTAATATACTGACGAGTTTACTGGTGGCTCACGGCATACATCATGCGGTGGTATGTCCAGGCAGTAGGAATGCGGCTATCGTACACAACCTGAACGAGTGCCCCGATATCCAGTGCTATCCTGTGACGGATGAGCGCTCGGCAGGCTTCTATGCGCTGGGTATGACGCAGGCATTAAAGGAGCCCGTGGTGGTATGCGTCACCAGTGGCACGGCACTGCTCAACCTGGCACCTGCCGTAGCAGAAGCCTATTATCAGCATCAGCCAGTAGTGGTCATCAGTGCCGACCGTCCGCAGCAGTGGATAGACCAGCTCGACGGTCAGACCCTGCCTCAGCCTGATGCCTTGGGACGCTTCGTCAAGAAAGCCGTATCGCTGCCAGAACCTCACGATGAGGACACCCGCTGGTACTGCAACCGACTGGTTAACGAGGCACTGATAGAGAAACATGCACCCGTACATATCAACGTGCCCATTACGGAACCTCTGTTCCGTTTTGACACGCCAGCACTCCCCCAGGAGCGTAAGATAGACTTCACCCCTGCCGATGCCACGAATATCACGCTGACACACGTCTGCAGGATGTTCCTGCAGGCCAAGCGCCCCATGCTGATTGCCGGTCAGCCGATGAACCCGCTGATGGACGAGGCCGTGATGCAGATAGGTGACAACGAGGAGTACGTGCCCGACTTCGTGGTTTACGCGGGCGGCTCTATCGTGAGCAAACGTCTGAAGTACTTCCTGCGTAAGGCAAAGGAGACATGGGTGGTGAACCGCGAGGGCGAGGTGACGGATACGTTTATGAACCTGACGCACGTCGTCCAGGCAGACCCAGAGGTGGTGGCCGACCTGATTCGTTTCAACCTGGAAGAGATGCCCCACCCCTTCGTCCAGAAATGGGAGGCACTGCTGACACAGATTCGTCAGCAGACAGAGGCCACCGAACCACCATACTCACAGGCGGCCGTCGTGAAATACTTTGAGCAACAGCGGGGAGGCAATATCGTGCATTATGCCAACAGTATGGCCATCCGACTGGCTAACACCTACGCCAAGACACGCGTCTATTGTAACCGCGGCGTCAACGGCATTGAGGGCTCGCTGTCAACAGCGGCAGGTTTCTCGTGCGTCACAGAAGGCAAGGTATTCTGTGTGATTGGCGACCTGAGTTTCTTCTATGACCAGAATGCGCTGTGGAACCAGAACCTGCGAGGCAACCTGCGCATACTCCTGATGAACAATGGCAAGGGCATCATCTTCAACATGCTGCCAGGGTTGGAACAGAGTCCTGCACGCGACAAATACGTGGCTGCGGAGCATCACGCCAACGCAGAAGGTATCTGCCAGCAGAACGCTGTCACCTATCGTCAGGCAAAGGATATGCAACAGATGCAGGAGGGCATCGACTGGCTCACCGCAACAGAGAGCGAACGCCCATTGCTACTGGAGGTCTTTTTGTAGGACGCCCATTAATGTGTCTTTAAAACACGGCGCATCGTTTCCATCTTGGCCTCTGTCTCCATCCATTCCTGTTCCTCGACACTGTCTTTCAGCAGTCCACCGCCGGCATACAGACGATACTGTGTGTCAGTGATCTGCATGCAGCGAAGGGATACGTAGAGGTGGGTCTGAAGTCTGAGGGCTGAGGGCTGAGGGCTGATGTCTGAGGGCTGAGGGCTGATGTCTGAGGACTGATGTCTGAGGTTGAGTGGTCCCATGAAGCCACTATAGTAGAGGCGGGGCGTATGCTCGTTACTGAGGATGAAGTCGTAGGCATCCTGCTTAGGCAGTCCGCAGACGGCGGGCGTAGGATGCAGCAGCTGGAGCACATCGCCCACACGCTCATTGTCAGATAAGGTGAAGGTGAAGTCGCTGCGCAGATGCACCAGGTTGGCCGCACGCACGGTGCGCGGTCCCTCCTCATGGATATCGTCGGCCACACGCTCCAGACAGTTCATCAAGTAGGTGGCCACATAGCGCTGCTCCTGGATATTCTTCGTGCTCCACGTCATATGTTCGCCCTCGCCCAACAGGTCGTCGCCTTCCAGTTTCATGGTGCCGGCCAGCGCAATGGTGCGCCACTGGTTGCCGATTCCCTCCAGCAGGATCTCGGGCGTTGCCGTGAGCCACATGCCACTCTGGGGCGTATAGACCAGTGAGATAAACATACGGGGATACATCTCGCAAGCCCGCTGGAAGAGGGTCAGGGGCTGGGCATCCTCGTCGGACTGCACCTCCGCACAACGGCTCAACACCAGTTTACTGAAACGTCCGTCGGACAGTCCGGCAAAGAAGCGGCGGAAGTCATCGGCGTAAGTATCACGGTTAAGACTCGTCGTTTCCCCACTGGAGAGAGGTCGCCTCACGGCCAGCGAGAGGCCGGCGCCCACGAAGGCACACTCACGATACGAGGGAAACGTCTGGACGACGTCCGGACGGATGAGCACCAGGGGACAGCTGGGACTGATGGAAAAAGGAGCCACCACGAAACCTGTCTGCCCGTTGAGCGCTGCGATAGAAGGCAGTTCCAGGGGTTCGCCCTCCTTCTGTGCCACAAGCGTCACCTGCCCTTCATAAGGCAATCTATACAGAGCGAATCCCGTCATTTCTGCTTCATCACATAGTTAGTGACACGGACATTGGAAATCAGGTCGCCTGCCGTGTCCTTGATATCTACATTCCATACGTGGAGCGTGGTGCCCTGATGCAACAGACGGGCATAAGCCGTCACGGTGTCGCCCTCGACGACAGCCTTCACATGACTGCCACTGACCTCGATGCCCACGCAGGCGCACCCGGGACAGAGGGCCGACGAACCGACACCGGCCACATTCTCGGCCAGTGCCAGCGAAGCGCCACCACTCAGAAAACCAAAAGGCTGACGATTACGCTCATCAACCTTCATGCGTGCCATACACGTATCGCCCTCGGGTGTGGAGATAAACTCCATCCCGAGGGCGGTACTTAGATTTGGCTTTGAATCAATAATAGCTTTTATCTTATCTACGTTCATTCAAGAAAAATTATACAAACAGCGAATATTCCTTCACGTCCCAGGCCAGGGCACTGGCACCCAGCACGTCACGCTCGGCCTGATCCAGGTTCGAGGACAACAGTTTGACCTTGCCTCTGACATTATGGAACACATGCTCTTCAAACGAATCATTTACTGCATCCAGCAACCAATGACCAGCGTGAGAGATGCCACCTGCCAGGATGATACCCTCCGGATTCAGGATAGAGGCATAGTTGGCCAGACCGATACCCAGCCGATGGCCTGCACGGCGGTACACCTCCTGTGCCAGCACATCGCCCTCGTCGGCAAAAGCCGTGATATCTTCCGGCGTCATATCCCTTCTGTCGCGCATCAACGACGGACGGGGGTCGCTGTCCAGGATTTCCTGAGCCGTCTGCAAGATGCCCTTAGCACCTACATAAGCCTCCAGACAGCCATGATTGCCGCATCCGCAGAGGCGTCCGTTGTGCTCCACGCAGGAATGACCAATCTCGCCAGCGAAACCCTCGGAGCCAAGGTGTGCCTTACCCTTTGTGAAGATACAACTGCCAACACCGTGTCCCAGATTGACAACTATAAAGTCCTTCATACCATGAGCACTACCAAAGACATATTCACCTAAGGCTCTTACATGAGCATCGTTGCCCAGAGCTACTGCCAAACCTAAACGGTCTTGCAACATGGCAGCCAGAGGAATCTGCCCTTTCCAAGGCAGATTGGGGGCATTCTCTATACATCCTGTCAGGAAATTAGCGCTTGGAGCACTGATACCTACAGAACGAATGAGTTCGTAGCCTCCGTTGTTTTCTATCATTTCTACAACTTTCTCACTTAGAAAAGTGACAAACTCGTTGACGTTGACAAAATCTGTCGTGGCAAAGGTATCTTTAGCGATAATATTACCTCTGACATCGACAATAGCATAAACCGTTTCATCTATGCTCAGTCCTATTCCCACCACCCGGGTTTTAACTGTACGCTGTATCATAGTTATTGGGTTTTTGATGCGACAAAAATAGTAAAAAAAAACATAAGGCCAAAGGATTCTGCGATTTTTTTTGCACATATCCGAAGAATTTCATAATTTTGCCGACGAAGAGAACGTTTTTTTATCCACTCAATATACCATTTGCGCAAAAACTGTTAAGAACTGAGGGAGCTACACCCTCCAACCTGTCGGTTTACTGAATGAAACATGGTTTTTGTTGAACGAATTAGTCACAATAGAGTATTATTAGTAACTTTGCACCATAAAAACACACCGGTGATGAAAGAAAACAGAAAGAATCAGAAGAAGGAACTACTCGTTTATCTAGCACTATGGCTCATCTTGTTCGTAGCGCCCCTGCTGAGCACGTATATCGGGTACACCAACTCAGAGGACAGCATGCCGTTCCCTTGGAACGACCTTTGGCATATCTGGAGGCAGTATCTGTTTCTGCTTGTGGCCTTTCTGATTCATAATTTCCTGTTGGCACCACTACTGATTTACCGCCAGAAGCGCACCATCTATTCTATGGGTATAGCATTGTTGCTGTCGGCCTTTATCGTCACCTTATATATCAATAAGCCCGACTTCAGGCACCCCCATCCGCGTATGAATCAGGAATACAGGTCTCGCCATAGGGACATGCAGCCAGAGGTGCCTTTCATGGAAGATGAGGTGCACAGACCTAAGCCAGATGGGATGACAGAGATGCGTGGTCCCAAGCCACCACTTATGTTCAGAGACCACGACATTGTGACCGTCGTCATCCTGCTGTTGATGATTGGCATGAACCTGGGACTGAAGTATTATTTCCGTCATAGGCAGGACCGCGAACGACTGAGGATGCTGGAGCGTCAGAATCTGGAACAACAACTGGAATATCTGAAGTATCAGATCAACCCGCATTTCCTGATGAACACGCTCAACAATATCCATGCCTTGGTGGATATTGACCCCGAGCAGGCCAAGGAGACCATCGTGGAACTGTCGAAGATTATGCGCTTTGTGCTGTATGAGGGCTCAAAACAGAAGGTGCCGCTGCGACAGGAGCTTATCTTTTTGGACAACTATATCCAACTGATGAGGATGCGCGTGGCCGATCAGAAGGTGAAAATCACTGTAGATATTCCACAGGCTATCCCTGACCGCGAGATTCCTCCGTTGATGATGATCACCTTCGTGGAGAATGCCTTCAAACATGGTGTCAGTTATCAGCAGCATTCTTTTATCGACATCAACATCCGGATTATTGAGGAGCAGCTGCACTTTGTATGCAGCAACAGCAAGGTGCCGCAGGGGGAGGACCATCACGGAGGACTGGGCTTACAGAATGCGAAGCGCCGACTGGACCTGATCTATGGTCGCACCTATCACCTGGATATCAGGGATGAAGAGAATACCTATACCGTCAACTTAACTCTACCGCTATGATTAAAGTATTGGCTATCGACGACGAGCCATTGGCTCTGAAACAATTGGTGACATATATAAATAAGGTGCCGTTTCTGGAATTGGCGGGTCAGTGTCATAGTGCCTTAGAGGCTCAGAAACTGATGGAGCAGGAGATGGTGGATGCCATCTTCTGCGATATCAACATGCCCGACCTGAGCGGTATGGACTTTGTACGTCAGTTGGCAGCACCACCATTCATCGTCTTCACCACGGCCTACTCGGAATATGCCGTGGAAGGCTATAAGGTGAATGCCGTGGACTATCTGCTGAAGCCTTTCGGCATGAACGATTTCCTGCGGGCAGCCCTGAAGGTGCAGGAGCAGTACAACCTGCGTCATCAGAGCACACCACAGATGCAGAGCAGTCCGGTACAGGCCGACGGCACCATCTTCGTGAAGACCGACTACCGCGTGGTGCGCATCGCCATCAGCGATATCCGTTATATAGAGGGCATGAGCGAATATTTGAAGATTCACCTGGATGGGCAGAAACCCGTCATCACCCTGCTCAGTATGAAAAAGATGGAGGACTATCTGCCCCCCACCCTTTTCATGCGTATCCACCGCTCTTATATTGTCAACCTGCAGAAGATTCAGGAGGTCAACAAGAATCGCGTCATCCTGGATGCCGATACCTACCTGCCTATCGGTGACCTCTACAAGGACCGTTTCAACGAGTATCTGGAACAAAAGTTCCTGGGGAAATAACATTCCCCTACTCGTCCGTCATAGAAATAACGATACGACCTGCCATAAAAACACCTATTTATTTGGCTATTTCAAAGGAAAAGTGTACTTTTGCACACTAGAAAAAAAAGATTGTCATTCATCAGTAGTACCCACACCATAGTTACTATGATCAACAAAGAAACCCGCGAACAGATCATCGCACTCATCCATCAGCAGGTAGTGCCCGCTATCGGTTGTACAGAACCCATGTGTGTGGCCCTCTGTACAGCGAAAGCTACAGAGAAACTGGGACAGAAACCCGAGAAAATCGTTGCTAAGCTCAGTGCCAACATCCTGAAGAATGCGATGGGTGTAGGTATCCCCGGCACAGGGATGATAGGTCTGCCTATCGCCATCGCCCTGGGTGCCCTTATCGGCAAGAGCGACTATCAGTTGGAGGTATTGAAAGACCTGACGCCAGAGGCTCTGGAAGCCGGCAAACAGTATATCAACGAGAAGCGTATCTGCATCCAGATGAAGCAGGGCATCACGGAGAAACTCTACGTGGAGGTGACATGCTCTGCAGGTGAGAAGAGTGAGACGGCCATCATTGCCGGCACACATACGCACTTCGTGGAAAGTGAAAAGGTTGTAGCGGAGAGTCAGGAAGGTGCTGATGCAGGAAACGCCCTCCCACTGAACTTCCGTCTGGTCTATGATTTTGCGACGACGGCTCCGCTGGACGAGATTCGTTTTATCCTGGAGACACGCGACTATAACATGAATGCGGCACGCGAGGCCATCAAGGGCAACTACGGACATAATCTGGGAAAGACCATCGACCGTCCGCTGGCGAAGGGTATCTTCGGACATACCATCTTCTCACATATCATCTCACGTACGGCAGCAGCCTGCGATGCCCGTATGGGAGGCGCCATGATTCCCGTGATGTCCAACTCTGGTTCCGGCAACCAGGGCATCTGCGCCACCAACCCCGTTTGCGTCTATGCCAAAGAGAATGAGAACACGGAAGAAGAACTGATCCGTGCCCTCACCCTGAGTCATCTCACAGCTATCTATATCAAACAGTCACTGGGCACACTCTCGGCGCTGTGTGGGTGCGTGGTTGCCTCTATCGGCAGCAGTGTGGGTATCACCTACCTGATGGGCGGCGACTATGAACGTTGCTGTCGCAGTGTGAAGAACATGATTGCCAACCTGACGGGTATGATCTGTGACGGCGCCAAACCCTCTTGTTCGCTGAAGATCACATCAGGAGTCAGCACCGCCATCCTCTCTGCCCTCCTGTCGATGGAAGGCAAATGCGTGACCAGTGAAGAAGGAATTGTGGATGACTGCGTAGACCGCAGCATCCACAATCTGACTGCCATTGGTGCCGATGGCATGGGTCCCACCGACGACCTGGTGCTTCGTATCATGACCACCAAGGGGTGCTCATAAATCCTATTTGATTTTTGGTTTCAACTCATCAGGCGAATCGTTTGTGAACATATCCACAGCGGGTGCCTGACGGGTGAAGAAGTGACTGATGGTTTCCGGCGTCAACGTCAGCGATGGTTGGAAATCATCACTCTGCATATAGTCGAGGATTGCCTTGCGCATCTGTCGGGCCACCACACGATGCTCCAGGTCACGGGTGATATCCATCGTGGTCATCAGCAGGCGTCCTTTCAGCACACGGGCCTCTATGAGCATGCCCAACTTACGAGATACATGCCACGTGTCGATAGGTTGGATGGGCGACTGATAGTCCTTGGGCAGTTCCATCAGGTTCATCACCTGCGCCTTGTTCAACAGTTCCCACCAGTTCAGGTTGGACCAGTCGTCGGTGGGGAAGCCGTGCCTGAACAACGGATGCTGCTTCTCGATATAGGCTCCGGTGGTATGCGGCGGACGCATCTTAAACCACGACGTATTCCAGAATACAGGCAGGTACGACTGTTTTACATCACTGCCCAGCGTCACGCGTCCAGCAGCAGTAAGCAATACCGTTCCACCCTTCTTCAGTACTTTCAGAGCATGGGCATCGAGTGTATCGGCCACATACAGTTTGGAGTTGTCATCCATCTCATTGTCACAAAGACCTGTCTTCTCCGGATAGACCCAGAAATCCCAATGATTCTTGATAATATTTCCCATCTTGACATGAAGAGTCATCTTAGTAGGCTGTTTGATAGAGTCGAGCGGGAACTCCACCACCCCTAACTCACCATTCTTTCCTACCGGTATCTCGTGCGACAGGAAACGACCACCATGATAGACGCCCATCGTATCGTCGGTAATATAGTAGGCAGCCTTCACTTCCTTCAAATCAGCATAGAAGGCGTTATAAGCCTCAACGGGAACACGCAGCACCTCATGATTCGTATAGACGAATTTAGGGAAACGGGCCAACAGGACCAAAGGATAACAGAACTCACACCAGTCATTGGCGGTGGTATAGCCTTTCTCACGCCAATGCACATTCAGCGGCCCTACAAGAGCCGTACCCTGACCACTATAGTCGTTCAGTCCCAACAGTTGGAAACCTGCATAATCCTTTGTACGCAGGTTGCGCTCAATCTCGTATTTATAACAGAGTGTCTGCAACTTTCCACTGGCCATCAGGAATTTCTCTGCCATCTGCTCCATGCCGTTGTCGCGCAACATATCACGGAAAATCTCAAAGTTGCGCGCCTTATAGGCACCCGTATACTGTGCTATTTCCTTAAAGTCAGGGAATGCACACCACTGTCCCTGTTCGTGGGCAATGATGGGAGAATTATTAGGTGTCGTTCCTTTATAGTTGCGAGGATACTCTATGCCACTGAAGTAGTCGTCATCGCTCGACGGGGCCTTCCTGTCCCAGTCAAGTCCGCGGGCGCCACCCTTCACATGGAATTCCGAACCACTGTCCCAGGCCCAGCCGCCACCTACCGATGCACCGCAGTACACCTTTGTCGAGTCGTACTCATGCATCTGCTTCACCCAGTCGTTACAATAGGATACCCAGTCGCCGGCAGGTTCGTTGCCGGCAGCCATCATCACAAACGAGGGGTGATGACCATATTCATCGACAATACGTTTTGACTCCTCCAACAGATACTTGTCTATCGCCTGACCACGACGCAGCTTCACACCATGATTAGGCCACGACGGACCTTCCGGCTGCAGGTAGATACCCACACGGTCGGCAGCAGCAAAAGCTGCCTCGGGAGGACAGTAGCTATGAAAGCGTACGTGGTTGAGACCATACTCCTTGCATTTCTTGAAGATACGCATCCACTCATCCTCGTCGGTTGGGGGAAAGCCTGTCTCTGGAAAACAGCAGTTCTCCACGGTGCCACGAAGGAAAAGCGGACGGTTATTGATATAGAGCTGACGCCCCTCTGCCTTTATCTCGCGCAAGCCGAACTGTGTCTCATAGACCGTCTCACCAGCCGACACCGTCAGGCGATACAAGTTAGGATGGAACTCATCCCAGTATTTTACGTCACGTCCCAGGTAGAACTTGAACTTGATGTTACTGCCCTCTGCAATGACTGTAGAGCCGCGCACCATCTTACCCACCTTTCCGTCGTTCATGTACTTGATATTGGCCGACACGTTATAGTCGTTGATGGGGAAGAAGCGCAGGCCGTCCACATGATTCTCCAACTGTACCTCCACGGTGACGGCACCCTCCTTGATATGAGGGGTCACACGCACGCGCTTGATATTCAACTTCTTCCACTGTGCCTGCAGTTCAATACGTCCAGTGATACCGTTCCAGTTGCCTTGTGTCTGGTCAGTCACGGAATGCGAGTCCTGTCCCACACACACATTCTCAATTCCATTATACACACGGATAGCTATCTCGTTGCGCTCACCCTTTCTGACATATTTCGTCACATCATAGCGATGGGGTACGGAAAGCGACATCTGATGGCCCACCTCGCGACCGTTGACAAAGACAGTAGTCTCTATATGCGGGCGCTCCAGGAAGAGCGTGATACGCTGGTCGCTCCATTCCTTGGGGATATACACATAGCGTCTGTACCAGGCATTACCCACATAATGTTTCTCGGGTGTCAGGAAGAAGGGGAACTTCATCTGTCCCTTCCTTCTGTAGGGTTCCATATACGGGTTATAGAAATACGACGAGTCATAGAGCGAGCCCGTCCACTGCGTGTGGATATCCACCTCATGCCCCTTGTCGTTGGTGAGCAGCGAGCCAGGCAGCACCACGTAGTCATCGTAATGTGCGGAATCACCAAGGGCAAAGTCCCAGGGACCCTGCAAATCCATCACCATCTGAGCCTGCACACCTCCCATACCCAGCAGCATGGCGAGCGCAGAAAGAATCAGTTCTTTTCTCATTCAATCACCTGTCCTACTTGTTCTGCAATCTGCTGCATACCCTTCACTGAGGGGTGTCCAGCCTTCTTAGCAATACCCTGCAACTCAATGCATTTCACACCATAGTGTTCACAGATAGTCTTTGACGACTCCGTGACGTCGGCACTCAACCCGTCGTTCAGCAGGAAATAGATAGCCGACTTGGCATAGTGCTCTTTCATCCAGCCCAGCATATATGCCATAGCAGGACGAAACGACCACAGGTCCTCCTTGGTGATATTCTCATACTTGAACTCACCAATAGGGGAATGCGCCCAACTGTCGTTCGTGGCACCGAAAATCAGGATGACATCAGGGTTCTCGCCCAGGTTGTCCATACGTTTGGTAAACGAGCGGTCGCTATAGTCATCCTTGTTGTAACCCGTGTTACAGATGGTAGAACCACTATAGGAATTATTCATTCCCAGTTTCCACCCCTTCTGCCTGGCGAGCAGTGTCCACCAGGTCTGCTCCACGCTGTTCACATCAGTCAGATTGGGATTGTTCTGCTTGAAATACCAGATGGCATTTCCCTCAGGGATAGCCCCTTCGAAAGTGGAATACGAGTCGCCCAACACAGCAACGGTCTTGGTCTGTGCGCCTACCGACAGGCAAATCATCAGTAGCAGCGCCGACAGTGAAATCAGTTTTTTCATATCCGTAAATATTTTACATGTTCATCAACGAGCGCAGGGTCTTTGCGCCAAAATGATTAATATCCTCACGCTCCACCTCCTTGAGATAGCGCTCTGCATGCGTCTTGTCGCCCAGGCCATAATAGCCCAGGGCAAGCATGTAGAGGCAATGGATGCGGTTTTGCTGGTCAAGGTCACCATCCCATATCAGCAGGTCGGGCAGCGACACAGCGAAATAGTCCATCGTGACGTGGTCGAAGAGATGCTGCTTACCATAGTTCACCAGTTTATAGAACAGGCCGCGCGCCTTATCCTCCTGTCCCAGTTTGCGATAGCACAGGGCAGCATAGAATATCTTATCGGGCTTCGCATCATTATAATACATGGCAGCAGCCGGTTCGGTAGGACCAACGGTGCCCTCTTCATAACGCCCGAGGAAATAAAGGAAGTCATTGTCCTGTGCGCCATAGAGTTTGCCTTCGCCAAGATGCGACGGGAACACCAGACACTCCTCCAACAACTTCGTAGCCTTCTCCTTTTCACCACGCACGAGCGCCTGTTTAGCGAGCTCTATTCTGCAAATCTGATACTGTCCGCTCACCTTACCTTCGCCACCTTCCCATGGGTGGAACTGATGGGCATCGAGTTTCTTCATCGCCTCCTCATGGCGTCCCAAGTGGTTCAGCAGGGTAATCTCCTCCAGTACAAGGTCATCGCGCTGAGCTATCAGCTGGGGATACTGCTGCAGAAATGCCAATCGTTCGGCATGAGGTTTCTGTATACGCTTATAGAGCTGGTCCAACTCCATGAACACGCGGGCATCCGTCTCATCCAAATGGAAGGCCTTCTCCATGTATGCCACCGCCTCGTCAGGCTTATGCTGCTTGTTGAAGCGGGCCAACGCCAGGTTACGCCATACGGTAGGGAACTCAGGATTGAGTTTTGCCGACAGTTCCCAGTTCTCTATGGCAAGGTCATACTGACGCTTGTCGTAGTAGAGGCATCCCAGATAGTAAGGCGCCTTGGCACCCTGTGGATTCTGCTGTTTTGCTCTTTCCAAGGCAACGACAGCCTCCAGTCGGTTGGGGAAGCAATAGTCAGCAGGTTGTTTCTCCGCCTGCTCAAGGCTTCCCATATAATAATAGGTCATCGGACTCACGGCACCCTCTTCTTCCGCCATCTTCCAGATGGCCATAGCCTCATCATGCAGTCCGGCCTGTTCATAATCCAATGCCAGTTCCTCGTAGTTCTCACAACTCTTGCGCATCAGCATCTTCAGCGTATCGTCGCCTGTAAGCAGGAACTTCTCATAACGACAGCCGTAGTTAAAGTGATCCAGTGCAAGACTATCCTCAATCCATGCCAGAGCCTCCTCCTGACGACCCAGCAGACGCAGCACCGCAGCCTTCAGCGCACGTGCCTTGTGATTGCAACTATTGAAGATGAGAGAACGGTTCAACTCGTCGAGCGCATCGTCGTAACGCTGCTGGGACACACTGATACAAGCGGCTTCGAAGTAACCTGCGTCTGCCCACGCCTTATTCCAGGTAGACTTCCAGAACAGGCCATAGGCCTCGTCTGCCCTACCCTGGTATTTCAATGTCAGGGCGAGGTTGAAAAGTGCCTCACCATCATAGGGATTCGGATTACGTTTCTGCCATATCTTCACAGCCCTGCGCAGACAGGTCTCTGCCTTGTCAAAACGACCGCGACGCAGATACCATAGTCCCGTCTGGTTCAGGCAACGCACATCATTGGGGTCCCTGCGCAGTGCCTCCTCATAATAGTCGAGGGCACTCCATGTGGCATGACGGTATTGCTCCAGGTGCAGACCTGTGAGATATAGCTGGTCGTTGGTCTTTGTGTCTTGTGGCGACAGGGCCGCTTCCGCAGCATCGGGAATAGGACGGATATCATCGGGTTCTGCTTCCCAGATGAGAGATGACTGATGAGAGATATGATCAGCCTTAGTGATTGACAGTGTCAGATCGTTCAGCGAAACAGCGGGACACGCTACCGCCTGCTCAATGACAGCCTCGGGTGACAGCGTCAAAGTCTGGTCAAAATAGGTTTCTCCGCTCTTGTTCCGCAGCAGCACACGTGCCGTCTGCTCCGATGTGGCCAGCACCTTGAAACTGACACCGCCCTCGGTCTTCTCGATATTCAGGACGAAATCCTTGTTGGCCTGCTTCACGATACCAATCTCGCGATAAGGCATGAAATACTGCGTAAACTGTTTCTCCTCATAGGGCATCAGCCAGGTGAAGTCGGGCTGGTTCTCTGTATAGACGCCAGCCATCAGTTCGATGTAAGGACGGAAGCCAGGCTTCAGGGATGCGGTAGCAAATTTCATTCCCGACGTTCCGTCGCCTACCCGTTGCCTTTCACTTTTCACTATTCCCTTTTCACTTCCGACGCAGTCGGTCAGGTTCCGGTCCCACGCTCTTCCAAAGTCACCATTACCCCATGTCCACTGTTTCTTGCCTGGCGAGAAATGATGACTGGCCACGTGGAGCATACCGCCCTTGGTATCGTTCTCGTAACCACCCTCGAAATCATACTTCGAGTTGACTGCCATATAGCTCGTAGGCACAGGGATATTCTTATAGTTCGAGATATCCACACCTGCGGAATAATCCATCTTGTAATAGGTTCCCGTAGCGATAGGGAAGCTTGACACAGCACGTTTTCCGTGGTCAAAGACTGCGTTGACATCAGGTGGAAAAACACTCTGATAGGCATCGTTGACCTCTACGGCAGGGTTAGCCCACCAAAGGAAGGTCTGAGGCAGAGACGTACGATTAGACACACGTCCCAGTATCTCCAGATAGGCACAACCGGGACGGAGTGTGAAACCTGCCATACCTTTTTGGTGGAACATACGCTCCATCTCGTTCACCCAAACCGTCACACTGCCATCTTTATTCTCCACGATATCACAGTCAACAGGCAGATAGGTTGACGGACGGTGGTGCTGGGGCCAGTTGAACTCGATACCACCACTAATCCAGGGACCTGTCAGTCCAACGAGGGCTGGTTTGATAACATGATTATAATACACGAAGTGGCGCTGTTTTATCTTGTCGTACGCCATCTGGATACGTCCGCCCAGTTCGGGCATCACCATCACTTTGATATACTCGTTCTCCAGAAACACCACCTTCCACTCGTGTGGTGTGGGCTCATTGGCTATCGACTCAATGACAGGATAGGGATAAACCACGCCACTGGAGCCTTGATAGACACGCTTCTCCAGAAATATCGGATTCTTCTCTGCCTTTCCTATTTCATAGGTAGGAATAGTAACAATTTCTCTCCAGGCTTTTATCATACTAATTCTTTTTCTAATTGTTCTAAAGTCTTTCCTTTCGTCTCAGGACAGCGTCGCCAAAGGAAGATAAAGGCGCACAGGCAGATACTGCTATATATCCAGAATGTGCCACTGGAACCTAAAGCGGCGTTCATTGATGGAAACGAGAACGTGAGTGTGCAGCAGCCCACCCACAGGGCAAAGGTACACACGGCCATTGCCACGCCACGAACCTGATTGGGGAATATCTCGGCAAGAAGGGTCCATGTAACAGGTCCTAATGTCATAGCATAGACAGAGATAGCTGTTACCACGAGAACAACCATCATCACGCCTTTCACCTCCATAAAATAGCATGTGCCCAATATTAGATAGATGAGCCCCAAGCCACCAGCACCTATCAGCATCAACGTGCGGCGTCCCCATTTCTCAATCGTATAGAGGGCTACGAAGGTAAAGAGCACATTGGCAATGCCTGTGATGACAATATCAATAAACATGCCATCAACATCATAGCCGGCTCCAACAAATATTTCCTGGGCATAATTGAAAATCACATTCGTGCCGCACCACTGTTGGAACACGGCGATGACGAGGCCTAGCAACAACACCTTACTATATTTGCTCTCCATGAGTTCCTTCAGTCCAGCCTTCTGTCCTGTATGCTGCGACATTGTCGCAGCCTTCATCTGTTGATACACCGGACTCTCCGGTATAAAGAAACTCATCACCAGAAACAAGCCTGCCGGCACGGTCTCGGCCCAGAACATCCAGCGCCACCCCCACTCGATATTCCATGCCGAATGTTCTGCTATAGATGTATCGCGGGCCAACAGCATATTGACGATCTGCGCACCAAGGATACCAAGGACAATAGTCATCTGATTCAGACTCACCATGCGACCACGGATATGTGCCGGACTAACCTCAGCGATATACATAGGTGACAGAGTTGAAGCCACACCGATACCCACACCTCCTATGAAGCGCGCTATATTAAATAAGGTAAAATCATCAAAAATACCTGTGCCGATAGCAGAGACCGTAAAAAGTACGGCAGCTGTGGTCAATAGTGGTTTACGTCCGTACCTGTCGGCAAGGGCACCAGCAACCATAGCTCCTATCAAACAGCCTACCAGGGCCGTTGACATCGCAACGCCTTGTAGCCACGTATTACCTGCTATTCCAAAAAAAGATTCATAGAAAGGTTTTGCACCGCCTATCACTACCCAGTCATAGCCGAAGAGCAGACCGCCCATAGCCGACACAGAGCAGATGAAATAAACAAATGCCTTGTTGTTATTTAGCATATCCTGTATGGTTTTTAGTTTACAAGGTGCAAAGATAATAATTCTTTTCTAAAACCCCGAAACTAACATCAACATTTATCAAAAATCACATTTAATAATCGGATTACTAGCATACCAAAACAAAAAAAGGCTCCCGGAATTTCTTCGAGAGCCTTATGATAATAAGAGACAGGGGTCTGAAAAATCAGATACTCAGTTCCAGTTCCACAGGACAGTGATCGGAACCCAGGATATCCGTATGTATCTTGGCATCGACGATTTGCGGCTGCAAACGGTTGGAAGCCACGAAATAGTCGATACGCCAGCCGGCATTCTTCTGACGGGCCTGGAAACGGTACGACCACCATGAGTAGGTGATCTGTTCCGGATACTTCCAACGGAAGGTATCGGTGAAACCAGAGGCCAGCAGGGTGCTGAACTTCTCACGTTCCTGATCCGTAAAACCGGCATTCATACGGTTGGTCTTTGGATTCTTCAGGTCTATTTCCTCATGGGCTACATTCAGGTCGCCACACAAGATAACAGGTTTCTGCTCATCCAGACGCATCAGGTAAGCACGGAAATCATCTTCCCACTGCATGCGGTAGTCCAGACGTTTCAGACCATCCTGTGAGTTGGGCGTATAGCAGCATACCAGGAAGAAATGCTCCATCTCGAGGGTGATGACACGTCCCTCATGATCGTGTTCGTCAATACCGATACCATAGGTCACATTAAGTGGCTTATGTTTGGTGAAGACAGCCGTTCCACTATAACCTTTCTTCTCGGCTGAGTTCCAATACGACTCGTAGCCAGGGTACTGCAGGTCCAGTTGTCCAGGCTGCATCTTCGTCTCCTGCAGACAGAAGAAATCAGCATCCAGCGCACGGAAGGCATCGCTGAAGCCTTTACCCTCGCAGGCGCGAAGACCGTTTACATTCCAAGATATCAGTTTCATGATAAAAAAAGTTGGGTTAGAAATAGATACCGAAGCTGAGCTGATTCATCTTTGGACCATAGCCATCACGGAAGAACTTCATAGGACAGTACTTACAATAGATGGCTATATCTGCTGGTAAATGAACCATCAGCAGACCGTCAATAGTGACAGGACACTGGTGGATAGAACCAGTCTCCACTTCATAGTCCTCGTCCTGGTAGGTATATTCGCGGGTTACATGAGCACCGGTATTGAAATTTACGATAGCACCCAAGGTGACACCCCAGTCCAACTCCTTATCGAAATAATGGGTATAGGTAACAGGTACCTGAAGACTAAATTCTGAAAGTGAGGTGCGACGATCAGACTGAAGTGCCTGATAATCCGTAAGCCCCATCACACCCGTCGTGAGATCTTTTTCCCAATACGTGGCATCATCCATGCGGTAATAGCGCCAGTCAACACCAAAGCCAATGCCCCATACATTCTTTTTTCCATAAGGCATCCACTCACCTTTCAGTCCCAAACCGAAATCAAAAGAAGGCCAAAGGTTGAACTTATATTCTGAGGGAGCTCCAAGCATGGTGTTGAAACCAAGGTACATATATGGATCAACATCCCACTTCTGGCTCTTCGACTTAATCATGACGTGCTTGTCCTTCCAGAAGTCATCGTCTGAATTCAGGTTCACCACATCAGCGATCTTTTCGATAACCACAGTATCATTCGATAACTCAGCGGAATTAACAGCCATAGTGGGACACATCAAAAGAAGTGCAGCAAAAATAATCTGTTTCATTTTCATAACGTTTAGGTTAAAAGAAAGCAGGTGCAACCAAAGGGTTACACCTGCCTGCTATACGTAATTAATTAGAATTTTGCCATCTTGATAGCTACCACGGCACACTCATCACCTTTGTTGCCAAACTTACCTCCTGCACGGTCCTTTGCTTGCTGCAGGTCGTTAGTGGTAAGCAGTCCATAGACAACGGGGATATTGCTTGTTGCATTCAGGCGTGCAATACCTGCTGTGACACCTTCGCAAATATAATCGAAATGAGGTGTCTCGCCACGTATCACACTACCCAGAACAATCACGGCATCATAGCCGTCATTGAGTGTCATCTGATGAGCACCGTAAATCAGTTCAAAAGAACCGGGTACGGTCTTCACGTGGATATTCTCTGTCAGTGCACCGTGCTTTTCAAGCGTAGCTACACAACCTTCAAGCAGGGCCCCCGTAATCTCAGGATTCCACTCGGCCACCACGATACCAAATATCATATTCGAGGCATCGGGCACGGCGTTGAAGTCGTAGTCGCTCAGATTATGTAATGCGGTAGCCATTATTTCACACGCTCAATATAAGCATCAATCTTACCGTACTCCATAGAGTTCAGGTACTTAGCCTTGATCTGCTCATAAAGCTTCAAAGCATCTTCCTTCTTGCCCTGGCTCTCCAGAATCTCACCAGCCTTAATCAGGAATTGAGGAGAAAGAGTATTGTTGTCTGCCTTGTCAGCAGCCTTCTTGAACAGCTCAACAGCCTCATCGAGCTCACCCAGAGAAGCCTTTACATCAGCTAATGCACCAACAGCAGCGGGTGATACCATAGCGTCGTCAGCAGCATCGTAGTTCTCAAGATAAGCAGCAGCCTCCTGCATGTTGCCCAGATGAGCATAGCAAAGACCGGCGTAGAGGTTTGCCAAATTACCAACCTTGCCACCCTCTTCAGCCAAAGCAACGAAACCTTCGTTAGCGCCATCGCCATTCAGAGCCTTCTGGAACATCACCGTGTCGCCCTGTGCAATAGCATTGCTAAAATACTCCTGAGCCTTTGACATTTCAGTGCTGGCACTATTGAACTGGTCAGCAGAGTAATTCTTATAGAAGAAGATAGCGCTTACCAAGACAATCAAAGCCACCAGAGCAATGATAATCACATTCTTGTACTTGAGGACCAATGCCTCATTCTGACTGTGCCCATTTTCAGCAGGAGCACCATTTGAAAAATTTGTATCTGCCATTATAATATTTATTTTTAGATTCGCTATAAATTGCGGGCGCAAAATTACAGAAAAAGTTGCACATAATGAAATTTATTGCCGACTTTTTTGTTTTTAAGCCTTAAAAGCAGTAATTTTGCAGCAAAATTAGAATCCAGAGGATGATATTAGAGCACCTTACAATCATCAATTATAAGAATATACAAGAGGCGACACTGGAACTGTCGCCCAACATCAACTGCTTCATTGGTCACAACGGAGCGGGAAAGACAAACGTACTGGATGCTGTATATTTCCTATCATTCTGCCATTCGTCACAGACCACTCAGGACTCGCTCGTGATTCGTCACGACCAGGATTTCTTCATGCTGGAGGGCAACTACAGAGACTTTACCATCCATTGCGGCATGAAACGAGGTACGAAGAAGGTGTTCAGGCGAGACAAAAAAGCCTACCAGCGTCTTTCAGAGCACATCGGACTGATACCCATCGTTCTTATATCGCCCGCAGATATCCAACTGATTGAGGGAAGCAGTGAGGAACGACGCCGACTGATGGATGTAGTCATCTCACAGTTGGATCATCCCTACATAGAATCACTAAACCGCTACAACAAGGCATTGCAGCAACGCAATGCCTTGTTGAAGATAGAAGACCACGAGCCAGATTCTGAACTTCTGTCACTTTGGGAGGAGCAGATGGCACGCGAGGGGGAGATTATCTATCAGAAAAGAGATGACTTCGTTAAACAACTGATACCACTGTTTCAACAGTACTACGAGATTATATCAGACGGTCATGAAAAGGTGTCACTGAGATACACATCACATTGCCAGCGCGGCCCTTTGTTGGATGTGATTCAGCGCGACCGTTTCAAGGACAGGGCTGTGGGTTACTCACTTCACGGCATCCATCGTGATGACCTCGAGATTATGCTCGACGGACATCCCATGCGCCGCGAAGGTAGTCAGGGACAGCAGAAGACTTTCGTGATAGCCCTGAAACTGGCGCAGTTTGAATTTCTGAAACGCACCAATGCGCAGACCACACCACTACTTCTGCTTGACGATATCTTCGACAAATTAGATGCACAGCGCGTAGAAAAGATCATACAGTTGGTGGCCAGTGACCAGTTTGGTCAGATATTCATTACTGATACCAACCGCGACCACATAGACCAAATCCTGTCAAAGAGCAGTTTTGACTATAAGCTCTACGAAGTAAACGACGGCGAAATAAATGTTTAAACGACGCGAAAAAGCCCTCAAGGACCTGATACTCCAAAATCTGAGAATGCAAGGTCTGGAGACGCCTCTGCTACAGAAGCGTCTGATTGAGGCATGGCCTGTTGTGGCAGGGGAAGCAATAGCGCGATACACCACAGATGTAACCATCTACAACCAGACGCTCTACGTCAAGCTGCGCATACCAGCCCTACGTGCCGACCTAAGTATGCGCCGACAGGAATATGTAAACCGTTTAAACGAGTATGTCGGCAATCAGGTGATTACCGACATACGATTCTGTTAAGCTCTTGCCACCAACACGGGTGACTTGTGGACGCCACGATAATCAAAACTCATAGCTACCTTTTTTGCTTTCGTCTCTTTTATATCGGGCGATTTCGGGAAGGCCTCGCCAGCCTCAAAGATACGTAAGGTCTCACGAATAGCGGGATCATCCTCATTGAGATACTGGATCCACGACTGTTCATCAAGGATATTGTATATCACACGACTATAGATATACTGTTCCAGCAGATGGCGTGACTTCTGAATCATGAGGTTACGACGTTTCAATCCGTGTTTCTCTGCATACTGGGCAAACTTTTCTACCAGATTCTGCTTCTTGATATACTTGAGAAGTGAAGACTCATTGTCATACTCTTTCAGGACTGCACGGTGCTGGTCTGTATAGTCATAGCCAAACTGCAGAATAAGTCCCGACATCGCTGCCTCTTTGTAATATGAAGTAAAATCGCTGGTATCCTCTGGCACAAAGATATCAGGCGTGATACCACCGCCACCATAGACCACGCGTCCATTATTGGTGTGATACTCCGGACCTTCGTGCTTAATGCTGTCCTGCGAGAAGAACTCACCATGCTGATAGCGCAACATCAGGTCTTCCTCATAGTTTTTATCCATTCCATTGGTATAAGGTTTCTGGATACAACGACCAGAAGGCGTGTAATAACGGGCTATGGTGAGACGCATCATTGAACCATCACCAAACTCCACAGGTTTCTGAACCAGTCCCTTACCAAACGAGCGACGTCCGATGACTGTACCACGATCATTATCCTGGATAGCACCTGCCAGAATCTCGCTGGCAGAAGCCGACCCCTCGTCAATCAAGATGACCAATGGCATCTGCTTATAACTACCACGGCCGTCACTGCGATACTCCTCACGAGGAGAACGACGTCCTTCGGTATAGACAATCAGTTTATTCTTAGGCAGAAACTCATTGGCAATCTGCACGGCTGACTGAAGATAGCCACCCGTATTGCCTCGCAGGTCAATAGTAAGTTGTTGGAACCCTTCCATCGTCAGTTGGGCGAGGGCAACCAAGAGTTCGTTATAAGTATTCTCTCCAAAATTCTTGATTTTCACGTAACCCGTATTATCATCAAGCATATAAGCCGCTGTGACACTCCTCATAGAAATCTCGCCACGCGTCACGGTGATATAACGTAAATCCTTCTCGCCATAGCGCAGGATACCCAGTTTCACCTTGGTATCCTTTGGCCCCTTGAGACGGTGCATGGCCTCATCATTGGTAAGCGACTTGCCAGTAAACACCGAGTCGTCTACCGTCACGATCTTATCGCCCGCCAACACACCAGCCTGTTCTGCAGGTCCGTCGCTGATGACATTCTGCACACGCAGGGTGTCATTGCGGATTGTAAACTCAATACCTACGCCAGAGAAAGAGCCACGCAGGTCATCGTTGGCAATCTGCACATCCTTAGCAGAGAAATAGGTGGAATGCGGATCCAGTTCCGCCAATATCTGAGGCACAGCCTGCTCTACGAGGTCAGCCATATCGATAGTATCCACATACTGGTCATCAATAATGTAAAGCAGATTATTCAGTTTGTTACTGCCAGAATTGATGATACTCAGACGGTTGCCTGAGAAATGATTAGCATAGAATGTGCCGATGGCGATACCAATCACCACAGCCAGAGCCAACCAAAGGGGCGAAAATCTATTTTTTGTATTCATCGATTAATCCTTAAAACTCAAACCTCAAATTTCAAACATCAAACATCAAACCTCCAGATACACCACTTCAATACCTGCACGCTCCAGGAGTTCGATACCATCCGTAAGACGGTATTTCTCGCCATAGACCACACGTTTGATGCCCGCCTGGATAATCAGTTTGGCACATTCTATACAAGGCGAGGCCGTGATATAGATGGTTGAGCCATCACTATTGTTATTAGAGCGTGCCAGTTTGGTAATGGCGTTAGCCTCTGCATGGAGGACATAAGGCTTCGAGATATTGTTCTCGTCCTCACATACATTCTCAAACCCTGTAGGCGTACCGTTATAGCCGTCGCTGATAATCATCTTGTCCTTGACCACCAGCGCACCGACCTGACGGCGCTTGCAATACGAGTTCTCTGCCCAGATACGCGCCATACGCAGATAGCGCGAATCCAGCTTACTTTGTTTGTCGTTTGATTCCATTTCTCTTCAGTAATGCATCAATTGTTGGTTCACCTCCCCTGAATCGCTTGTAAAGCGTCATAGGATTCTCCGTACCTCCCTTAGAAAGTATCTCGTCACGGAAGCGCTGGGCCGTCTGCTGATTGAAGATACCTTCCTTCTTGAATACAGAGAAAGCATCAGCATCAAGTACCTCAGCCCACTTATAACTATAGTAACCGGCAGCATAGCCACCAGCCATGATATGCGAGAACTGTACCGTCATGCAGGTATCCATACGCTGCTTACCGATGATGGCCTTTTTCCACGCTTTCTTCTCGAATGGGATAATATCATCAGTAAAGGCATCCTTCTTCGTATAATAAGCCATATCCAGCAGGCCGAACGACACCTGACGCAAGCAGGCCGATGCTGCCATATAGTTACGGCTCTTCACGATACGGCGAATCAGTTCATCAGGCAAAGGCTCACCCGTTTCGTAATGGAAGGCGAAGGTGCGCAGGAACTCCTTTTCCACAGCGAAATTCTCCATGAACTGAGAAGGCAGTTCTACGAAGTCCCACCATACATTAGTTCCACTGAGACTCTCGAAGCGGGTGTTGGCAAACATGCCATGCAACGAGTGACCGAACTCATGCAGGAAAGTCTCCACCTCGCCCAACGTCAGCAGAGCAGGCTTTTCCTTTGTTGGCTTCGTGAAATTCATCACCACAGAGACATGAGGGCGCACATTCTCACCCTTCTTGTCAATAAACTGTCCCTGATACTGGGTCATCCATGCCCCACCCTGCTTACCTTTACGCGGATGGAAGTCGGCATAGAACACTGCCAGGAAAGAACCGTCCTTGTCAAATACCTCATAGGCTTTCACATCAGGATGATACACAGGGATATCCTTGTTCTCCCTGAAGCTGATGCCATAGAGTTTATTAGCCAGTCCGAAGACACCGTCAATCACCTTGTCCAACTGGAAATAAGGACGCAGCATCTCGGCATCCAGATTATATTTCTTCAGCTGCAGCTTATGAGAATAGAAAGAGGTATCCCAAGGTTCCAGTTCGAAATCCACCTTGGCAGATTTCTTCAGTTCCTCCCTCTCCTTTTCTGCCGTAGGCTTATAGGCATCGATAAGGTCGTTCAGCAGTTTATAGACACTCTTCACGTTGCCAGCCATACGATTCTTCAGCACATAGTCGGCATAAGTCCTGAAACCCAGCAACTGCGCTATCTCACGACGCAGGTTGACGATGCGCTTGCAGATTTCCAGGTTGTTATTCTCGTTATCGTGGATACACTCTGTATTCTTCGCCATATACAACTGCTGACGAAGATCGCGCTGTGTGCTATAGGTCATGAACGGCGAATAGGAAGGGAAGTCGAGCGTAAAGATCCAACCCTCCTTCTCCTGTTGGCGAGCCTCTTCTGCTGCAGCATCAATAGCCGTCTGAGGCAGGCCGTCGAGCTGTTTCTCGTCCGTGATATGCAGTGTATAGGCCTTATTCTCCTTCAAGAGATTCTGCGAGAACTGGAGAGACAGCATACTTGCCTCTTCCGTGAGCTGGCGCAGTTTGTCCTTTCCCTCCTTATCGAGCAGTGCACCACTACGCACAAAACCATCGTAGCAGTTGTCGAGCAGCATTTTCTCCTCGGGTGTCAGTTTGCGATGATGACGATGCACATACTTGATGCGCTCAAACAAGCGTTCGTTCAGTCGCACATCATTCGCATGCTGCGTCAGGATAGGCTGCATCTTCTGAGCCAGCGCATCCATGTCATCATTCGTCTCTGCACTCAGCAGGTTGAAGAACACGGTCGACACGCGCTCCAACAAGTCATAATAGCCCTCAGTATCGTCGTCCTTATTAATAATGGTATTATCGAACGTGGGCTTGGCTGGATTATTAATCGTCTTCTCAATCTGTTCATTGTCACGGCGGATACCCTCCATGAAGGCCTCTTCATAGTCCTCCAGGCGGATACGGTCGAAAGGCACAGCATCATGAGGTGTGCCATAAGGCTGGAAAAAAGGATTTATTCTCTTCTCTGTATTCTCGTTCATATATATTTCTTTGCTATTTATTCATTTTTCTCATCCACATCATATTCACGCTTCTGCGACTTAAACACGCGATGATGCAGGAAGTTGGAACCCTCCAGACAAATCAGTACCAATGCCGTTGCGGCAATGGCAACATCGTACATCTCGACACCTGCCGTCATACCAATGGCAGAGGTGACCCAAAGACCAGCGGCAGTAGTCAGTCCCTTGACCACATTCCGCTGGAAGATGATGGTACCAGCACCAATAAAACCGATACCGCTGACCACCTGTGCTGCCATACGGGCAGGATCACGCTGGATGATAACGCCTGGCTGTCCCTCGAAACCATCAAAGCCGTGCATGGAAAGCACCATAAACAACGCACTGCCCAAGCCAACAAGGAAATGGGTGCGGAAACCAGCCTCCTTGGAACGATACTCTCGTTCCAGTCCGATAGTGCCACCTAAGATAGCACCTACGAAGATTGTCAGAACATATTGCCAAGTCATACGCTTTGAGGTTTGAGATTTGAGGATTTACTTTGAGTATTTCTCTATCAGGCCTTCTGCCTGAGGGTCGCCCAGTTCACCGGCCTTCTGCAGGTTCTTCACGCCCTCTGTCTTCTGGCCCAGCAAGCACTGGGACAAGCCCAGGAACAGATAGCCATCGCTATGATCGGGTGCCAGTTGGATACAGGTCTTTGCCGTCTCAACAGCTTCGCTATAGAGTCCCACGCGAACCTGCAGCGATGCCTTCTCTGCATAGTAGAGGTCCGACTGTGGTGTCATACGGATAGCCTCGTTGATATCATCGAGTGCCTGCTGAAACAGACGTCCCTTCATCTCAGCCTGATATTTCATATAATAGAAATTTGAGGTGAGCTGCGTCTTCATCAGCGCCTCGTAGTCGTTGAGGTCGGTCACAGCCTCGCGATGACGATTCATATCCATCAGCAACTGTGCCCTGTGAAGCAGATAGGGTGCCGTCTCTTTCAGATAAGGACGAGAGAACTGTGCCATGCAACTGTCGAGCAATGCCAACTGAGCAACACTGTCCTTCAACTGTTCCTTGCAAACAGAGGCAGCATAGAAGAGCTCTGGTGAGCGCAGGCTGGAAGTAAACAGTTCCTCATAGATAGCATAGGCATCATCATAGCGCTGCTGGGCATAGCGCACCACAGCCTGCTGCTGGCGATAGGTAGGCAACGGATTGATGCGATAAGCCTCGCCAGCCTCATCATAAGAGCCGTCAAACGACCAGGCATCATAAGCCTGTTCCGGCATATACAACAGTTTCTGAAGCATCAGACGAGAATAGGTATAATGCACCTCATCTGGTTTCTCTGCCACCTTCAGGGCCTTCTTCATATCACGCTCGGCATCAGCAAAACGACTGCCATTCACCAGTTGCTGTGCACGATAGGTATAACCGTCAGGATGATTGGGGAACTGCAGGATAAAGTCCTCTATCAACTGACAATAA
>Ga0256404_1003974_pt1 | contig 28863 bp, 27 predicted proteins | sample RumenRJG_01DNA_FD_185990 | JGI IMG/M metagenome (GOLD analysis project Ga0256404, IMG submission 185990) | Bovine rumen microbial communities from Lethbridge, Alberta, Canada - RJG_01 | ecosystem: Host-associated > Mammals > Digestive system > Stomach > Rumen | place: Canada: Alberta | collected...
CTTCTCTTTGGAGGTCTTCTCTTTGGAGGTCTTCGCTTTGGAGGTCTTCGCTTTGGAGGCTTTCTCTTTGGAGGTCTTCGCTTTGGAGGTCTTCTCTTTGGAGGTCTTCTCTTTGGAGGTCTTCTCTTTGGAGGTCTTCGCTTTGGAGGTCTTCGCTTTGGAGGTCTTCGCTTTGGAGATTTACTCTTTTCTAAGATAGAAGGCGCTCTGCGGCGGCAGGGTTATTATCCCTTCTTCTTTTTTGAGTGTTTTTCCGAAAGTACTGTAGATCACTTCTCCGGCGCTGATACCTTCAAAACTGCGATTTTCAGCGGTTGGATTGATGGCGACAATCAAGTCTTCCGTGCAGCCGCTTCTTTCGTAAATCAGCGGATAGGAGTCGTTGATCAGGCGGAACGTGCTCCAGTTGTGCAACGCTTCATGCTCTTTTCGAAGCGCAATCAGACGTGCCACCTCGCTGTATATGGAATCCGGATCCTGTTTTTCGCTCTCCGCGTTGATGACAGACATATTTTCTGTGTCCTGCCGGATGTAAAGTCTGTCCGGAGCTGCCGTAGAGAAACCGGCGTTGACGGTTTTATCCCACTGCATCGGCGAACGGGATCCGGTTCTTTCGTAACCGCCCTCCACGGAATGAGGAACATCAACGTAACGCATCCCAAGTTCATCTCCGTAATAGATAAACGGAACTCCGGGCATGGAAAGCAGAAAGGCGAAGGCGATCTTCATCTCGTCCGGATCAAGAAACCTGGCCATTCGAATCATGTCATGATTGCCGGATGGAATGCAGATCAGGCTGTGCAGTTTTGACGCCTTCCGGTAATTTTCATTGTATATTCTCCAGAAATCCGTAAGATCCCCCTGCCCATCTTTGCGGAAGAAAGGATGATCCGTTCGGAAAAGGTCCGGATAATGAGACGGCCCGAAATGAAGCAGGAAGTCCATGTTAAAGCCGGCCGTCAATGAGCGCGCAGGATCCCCCCATTCACTGACAAGTGATGCCTCGGGGTATTCCCTGTCCAGGAAGGCCCGAATATCCTGCCACAGGGCAATGGTGCCCTTCGACTCCGGATCGTTTTTTACAAGGGAAGCTGCCATATCAACCCGAAATCCATCGGCGCCCATCGAAAGCCAAAAGCGCATAATGTTCTTGATTTCCTCGCGTGTGGAAAGCGGGCCCGGATCATTCATATCCTGTTCCCAGTCACAGCCCTCGTCTTTGTTGTAAAATCCATAGTTCAAAGCTGTCTGTGCCGTAAAGAAATTCAGTGCGCACGCACCTTCCCGGTCGTATCCGCCGCGCAGCCATCCGGTAATATTTCCGATGCCCTGCGGCGCGTTCCACACTTTGTCGGTCCAGATATACCGGTCCGTGTATCTGTTTTTTTCCGGCAGGGCAGACTGCTTAAACCACTCACATTCTGTGGACGTATGCCCCGGAACCAGATCCAGCAGCACATGCATCTGCCTTTTATGAGCTTCCTCAAATACGTGCTTTAAATCTTCATTTGTGCCATAGCGCGGAGCGACCTGGTAGTAATCCCGCACATCATATCCGGCATCTACAAACGGCGAGTCAAAGCAGGGATTGATCCAGATGGCATTACATCCCAGCTCCTTAATATAATCCAGCTTTTCAGCAATACCTTTCAGGTCGCCAATCCCATCCCCGTTGGTATCCCTAAAGCTTTGAGGATAGATCTCATAAAACAGAGCATCATCCAGCCATTCACGCATAATTTATACCTCCTGCCAAAACTCCATTCTCACACAAATCTCTAACAAATACCTCTAACAAATCCATGATTCAGTTATTCGTTCTGATTTTACTACATCTCCTGCTTTTTTGCCCGACTGATTAATTCAAAATTTCAGAGCAATTTTCAGGCAAATTATCGATGCCTTGGCTTTGGGGCCCAAAAGCGAGCTCGCGGTGACAGTTTTGGGCAATGCATTGTCTCTCGCTGCGTCTTGACCATGCACCAAAGAAAGCTCGCGGCAGCGGGTTTGGATGATGCCGAAGGCCAACACCGCGCTGAGCGTGTACCAAAATAAGCCTATCACTGTGTGAAGGTTTCTATTTTGGAAGAAAAGGTTGTAAAATGAGCCTGCATATGTGTAAAATCGTTATAGCTTACAGATGTTTTAAATTATTATAGCTTACAGATGTGTTAAATCATTATAGTTTACGATAATAACAAATAACGGAGGGTATTACACATGGCTGACAAGGTGAGAATCGGACTTATTGGTGCGGGACGCATCGGTAAATTGCATGGCAATAATCTGGCGCATGAAATTCCGGAAGCGGATCTTTGTGCGGTGGCTGATCCTTATATGAATGAAACTTCCAGAGAATGGGCCCAGACGCTGGGCATTAAAAAAGTGTACACAGATCCGGCGGGCATTATAAATGATCCGGAAATCAAAGCTGTCTACATCTGCTCCTCCACCTCCACGCACGCTGACCTGATTATACAGGCGGCTGCAGCCGGCAAGGATATTTTCTGCGAAAAACCGATCCATTACGATCTGAAGAAAATTCATGAAGCGCTGGCCGCTGTCGATCAGGCGGGCGTAAAGCTGCAGATCGGCTTTGTGCGCCGTTTTGACCACAATCATAAGCAGGTTCACGATGTAGTTGCGTCAGGAAAACTTGGAAATCCCTGCGTTGTCAAAATTACCTCCCGTGACCCGTCCCACCAGTCCATGGACTACATTAAAACATCCGGCGGTATGTTCATCGACATGACCATCCACGATTTTGACATGGCGCGCTATCTTTCCGGAAGTGATGTGACAGAAGTTATGGCATATGGCGCCGTGCTTGATAATCCGGATTATGCAAAATACAACGACATCGATACGGCTGTCATTACCATGAAATTTGCGAACGGAGCGCTGGGCGTCATTGATAACTCACGCTCCAGCTATTACGGCTACGATCAGCGGACAGAAGTACAGTGCCAGAAAGGCTGCATACAGGCTGCCAATGATTTTGAAAACACGACCATGATCTCCTCCGCAGAAGGTGTATCCCTCTCCCGCCCGACCTGGTTCTTCCTCGAGCGGTATAACAATGCATTCATCGCGGAAGATAAGGCTTTTGTAAGCGCTGTGCTGCAGGACACACCGACACCGGTCAATGGAGAAGATGGCCTGAAACCGGTTGAAATCGCGATCGCTGCAGAAAAATCCCTGCGCGAAGACCGCCCGGTAAAAATAGATGAAGTATCCTAAGTTAAACCTGAAATGTGCATAACCAATAAATCAACGCGGCTTAATCCGGAAAGTTTTTGGAGCAAGCCGCGCTAATATATATAATATAATATATATGATATTTGCTGCAAAACGAACCCGGACACTATCCGATGCTTCTCCGTGAACTGCCTTGATTATATCCCACCTCTATCTGTCCGCAGACAGCAATGATTGTATCCTATATCTATCTGTCCGCGGACTGTATTGATTATATCCCACATCTGTCTATCTGACTTCGAACAATATCGATTTGATATTTTGCAGAAGAGAGAGCTCAATTCATATTGAAGCCACTATATCACGAAGTTTATCCCGGTAGCGCCGGTTTAGTTTCAGGAAGATTTCTCTTTCATCTTCTGTCCAGTCAGAGAAAATACTTTCCTCCTGCTCAATAAAGGGACGCAGAACATTGCGGATCAGGTTCTCCCCGCTTTCAGTCAGGGTAATTTCCCTCCGATGACCATTTTTTGTTCCGCGCAGCAGCCATCCTGCATTTTCCATACGGCTGATGGAGGAGCTGACTGTCTGCTTACTCATTCCCGTAATTTCAATGATCCGCCTTTGAGAGATCATTCCGTAGTCGCACAGCAGATAAAGAATAACCATCTCACTGTCCGCAAAGCCAAGTTTCAGGCTGGCCTGATGATACAAAGAGGTTATTTCATCGTTGATCACATTAAAGCGACGGATCATGGTTTCGCTTCTGCCGGCATTGACTGTATTATTCTCCATCGGCTGCCCCCTGTATATCCCGGAATACGTTTTTATTCATGGTTACTTCCTTCTATTATGACTAAATATACACCCGTCCGGATATCTTTGCGTAATTTTTACATATGAGTCCGTAATATTTCTGCAGATTAATCAGTAGTGATATACCTTACGGTATTTCATCAGCATGAGTACCGTTATAATAAGGCAAATTCCATCTGTCATAATAACCACACTCCACAGCCCGTCTGCGCCGAAGAGGGCCGGGAGCAGATAAATGGCCGTCAGCTGCAGTACCAGGGAGCGCAAGACAGATAGAAAAGCGGATACTTTCCCGTTGTTTAATGCCGTAAAAAATCCGGATCCGAAGATATTAAATCCTCTGAAAAGAAATGCAATGGAATAAATCCGAAAAGCGTATACCGTCAGTCTGGTAAGCCCGGCATCATAACCAATAAAAATACGAACCAGAGGTAACGCTGTACTTTCGGACAGTACGGTAAGTGCTATAGATGTAATCAGCAGCATCTGGATGGTATTCCGGAATAGACCCTGCAATTCTTTTGTATTTTGTGCGCCGTAGTGATATCCCACCACCGGGGCAATTCCCATGGTATATCCAAAATAAATTCCCACGAAAATGAAGTTGACGTACATAATAACACCGTAAGCCGCCACTCCGTCCGCACCGAAGTACTTCATCAGCTGCAGATTGTACAGCATGCCAATGATCGATGACGCACAGGCAGATAAAAACTCGGATGCGCCGTTGGTACAGGTTTTCCAGACTGCATTTCCATCCATATGCGTTTTGCCAAGCCGCAGCAATGACCCGTTGGGAAGGAAAAAATAGATCATCGGTATCAGACCTCCGACTGCCTGGCTTATAATCGTCGCTGCAGCCGCTCCGCCCAGGCCCCACCTGAATACACCGACAAACAGTAAATCAAGAACCATATTGGTACATCCGGCCATGACTGTGACGACAAGTCCAAGTTTTGGTTTTTCCGCTGTGATCAGGAAGCTTTGAAAATAATTCTGAATCATAAAGAATGGAATTCCGATCATGTTCACGCGGATATACAGCACGGAATAAGGAATCATCTCATCCGTTGCTCCCAGCAGCCTTGCCATATACGGAGCCACCACGGCACCAATCACGCCCAGCACAATGCCGCACACAACGAGAATGTATGTCAGCAGTGAAAAAATCTCATTCGCCTTTTTCCGATTCTGCATACCAAGCGTCATGGATACCAGCGCGGTGCCTCCGGTCCCGAACATAAAGCCAACCGCGGAAAGAACCATGATAAAAGGCATGACCAGATTAAGGGAAGCAAAAGGAACCGCACCAACATAATTGGAGACAAAATACCCATCCACCATCCCGTAGATGGAAGTGAAAATCATCATGATGATGGATGGAAAAGTAAAGCGAAGCATTCTCCGGCGGTTGAAATGATCCGACAGCTGAATCCGCTGCTTCTTTACCCTGCCTGTCTTTTGTAGATTATATTCTTTCGTTATCCTCTGCTGTTGATTCCTGATCACTGCCGCTTCCCCGCTCTTATTCTGATTTGATCATAATAATGTGAATTCAAATATAAAAATCCGATATCGGATTTTTAAGATAATAGTCCGATATCGGATTTTTGTCAACGATAATTTATATATGCTGTATGCGCGCATCATTTCTATACTAGCCTTATGCGTAGATCATTTCCTGCTTTTTATGCATTTATTCATGGCATGACGCAATTCTTCAATGCCTTCCTGCGTGGTTGCCCAGCTGGACGCGAAACGCACAACCGTATGGCTTTCGTCATATTTCTCCCAGGTGTCATATCCCACGTACTCTCCCAATTCCTTCAGAACGTCATTTTCAAGGATGACAAACTGCTGGTTGGTCGGAGAATTTATGTAAAAACGGCAGCCGGCGTCTTTGAAAATATCATGGATTTCTCCGGCCATCTCAATAGCATGCCGGCTGATCCGGCGATAAAGATTATCCTTAAACAATGCAGCAAACTGTACACCTGCCAGTCTGCCCTTCGCCGACAATGCGCCGTGCTGCTTGATCCTGGTAAGGAAATGGGACGGTTCTTTTCCTTCCGGAAATACGATGGCTTCCCCGTTCAGCGCACCAACCTTGGTGCCGCCGATATAAAATACATCACACAGCCTGGCAATCAAAGAGAGAGTAACATCTGCTCCGTCTGCTTCCAGTCCGTAACCCATACGTGCTCCGTCAAGAAACAGTTTCAGATGATTCTCCCTGCACACTCTTGAAAGCTCTGTCAGCTCCCTTGCGGAATAGATCGTTCCATACTCGGACGGATGTGAAATATAAACCATGCCTGGAAACACCATGTGCTCATGAGAGCTGTCATCATAAAACTTTTTCACATACTCTTTCACATCAGCTGCATCCACTTTACCCTCGTGCGCTGGCAGTGTCAGAACTTTGTGGCCGCAAAATTCAATAGCCCCGGCTTCATGCACACTTACATGACCTGTCCGGGCTGCCAGAACACCTTCATACGCTTCAAGCGTGGTATCAATGATGAGCTGATTGGTCTGCGTACCTCCATTGACAAAGTAAACAGAGGCAGCCGGATCCCCGCAGGCTTCGCGAATCTCCTCCGTTGCCGTTTTTGTAAAACGATCCGCTCCATACCCCGGTGCCTGTTCCATATTTGTTTCGCAAAGTGCCTTCAGAACCTCTGCGTGGCATCCTTCCAGATAATCACATGCGAATGAGTACATATTAAATTGATCCTCTCTTTTCATTAAATTTCAACTACCGTCCCAATGGTTCCCTGCATAGCGGTTATTATAGTCTCTTACTATTGTAGTATCAGCTCTTCCTCAATACCCGTGCAACAGCCGTTACTACACCGTATGAAACACCGGCAATCGGCCACACGATCCAGGTTCGATCCCAGGCATTTGTCAGGAAGCTGGCCGCCAGAAACACGGCAACCGCCGATCCCCAATAAATTGAAGCGATGTGTTCGTTTTTCCGGTTTTCCCGCTTGCATTCTACAGTATAATCTCCCTCCTGAAGCAATATCTGGTAGCCGCCCCAAACCATGGACGTCCGCACAATTAATAGCACGCCGACGGCCACCAGCACCAGCAAAGCTGCAACCGCGACAGAGACGGCGGCATCATTCTCGCCAAACACAAGAAGTGCGATAAAAACAGGAATGGATGATATGACACATAACACGATTCCGGTTACAAGCTGGACCGACCGGGCAGGACGGTACTGCTCCTGCCGTTCTTTAACCATTCCGTCTACACCATATTCGGTATCGATCTCTTCCCTCTCCAGGTACTTAAAACGCTCCCCCTCAAGGCTTACTGCGATAAAAATAGCTACAGCTGCTCCAACAAGAACAAATAATACCGTCAGGCCGATCCCGGCTGCGGCGGTTTCTGACAGCGACAGGATGGACGATTCCTGAAGGCTGGTCAGTACGATCAGCAGCACCGGTGACAGAATACACATCATCACGGCAAGGGCGACACGCCCTGACACCGCATCCCTGTGCGCAAGGAAGGAAACTGCTTCTTCCATGGATACCTGCCGCGCAGACTCTTCCGCACCTGTCCGGGGCAGCTCTGCCGAAACTTCATCCTCCCCCGGAAGGCTGACCATATTGTCCTTAAGAAGATAGTCCGTGCTGACACTGAATATTTCAGACATCTTCAATATCCGGTTCATATCCGGAACTGACTGTGCGCTTTCCCATTTTGAGATTGACTGGCGGCTGACCCCCAGCTTTTCCGCCAATTCCTCCTGGGACCAGCCATTCCTTTTTCTAAGACCTGCGATTTTTTCTGCTATGATCATGTGTGATACCTCCTGCATGTGTTTTGTATGCCATTAACATAGCAGAACAAACGGTTGCAGTCTATCAACTGAACCTTGAAAGATGTCAACTGAGCGTTGCAAAAGGCTGATTTCAGTCAAAATTCCAACTTTATAAGTCCAGAAGCATACAAATTCCTCCGTTACAAGTCCAGAAGCATACAAATTCCTCCGTTACAAGTCCAGAAGCATGCAAATTCCTCCGTTACAAGTCCAGAAGCATGCAAATTCCTCCGTTATAAGTCCAGAAGCATGCAAATTCCTCCGTTACAAGTCCAAACGCATATACACGACTTCCTGATACCCTGAGAGCCTTGACCGGAAGCCTTTCGGGTTCCGTCCGAACTCCACAAAGCCTTCCTTTTCATACATGGCAATGGCACGATCGTTCCCGGCGACCACATTCAGCTCCATCTGCTCATATCCTGCTTCTTTTGCGCATTGGATGCAGGCTTTCAGCAGCGCCGTTCCGATCCCGAGGTTCCAGTACTTCTTATCGACACTAATGCCGAAGTCCGCACGATGGCAAACTTTATATTTGCTGCCAATCGGTTCAAATCCGGCCAGTCCGGCTGCAGCACCATCAACCTCTGCCAAAATCTCTATCCCATTCTTACTGTCCGCTTTCTTTTGCAGGTACTGACCTTCCGCCTAACCGTCATCGTATTTTCATCCGGGTAGGACAGCAGGAAATCCGTCTGCTCATGAGTCAGCATGAAAATTGCAAGAACGGCCTCCCCATCCGCCATCGCCGCATTGCGCAGGCAGCATGTCCTGCCGTCTTTTAATTTTATGGTCTTTTGATATTTCATGGTCGCCTTTCCCATTAATGTTTTGACAAGAGAAGCACCTGAGTTGAAAATATAAGCTTGAATTGCTTCTGTCAAGTGTTAGAAGTTCGTGCACTGGCAAGAAAAACATCTGCGTTGAAAATGGCGGGAGCATCGACTTCGGCGGCAGCTGCTGCCAGATTCTCCGGTAACAGCTGCCGCCGTATCTTTCTTCTTCTACTCAGAAATCAGGAAGCGTATTATATCTTGTTTCTGCGGTGTGCCATTCCAAACAGAACCAGCAGAAGTGCCATGGATAACGCGGCCAATGCTCCATACAATCCAAGCGCCGAGCTGTCTCCGGTCTTTGCAGATCCCGAATTGGCTGTATTCGAACTGTTTGCCGCAGTACCCGCACCTTGGGACGTTTTTTTACCGTTTGTCTCCGGGATCGTCTCGCTGGACGGCGTCGTGCTGCTCGTCACCTTGTGCGTATTCGTCAGCATTTCTCCATCTTTTACCGTCTCCACGTCCGCCGTGTACCCGTTGATGCTGTCTTCCTTCACGCTGTAGGCGATGGCCGCACCGTTCGCGTATTTCGGAAGGTTGCTGTAGGTTACCGTCCAGGTATTGTCCCCGTTGTCCGTTACTGCCGGCGTGGCATCCATCACTTCCGTGCTGCCCTTCATCAGGTGGAGCTTTGACGCATAATCCGCCGCGGTCGGGCGCAGCCCATCCTTATTGTCCGCATCCTCCCACCTCTTTGTGAATGTGAGATCCGTATTCTCATCAATGCGTGTGATTGAAACCGGCACCGAAACATCGGTTGTCCGGATCACTGCGCCGACCATGTTCTGGAAACCTTTGCTGTCCGAAGCGGTGGCATTCCCCATCGGCTTATACACTCTCAGCGGCCCGTCCATCCACGGAACCTTCGCGGAAAGGGATATATTCGTGATTGCCTCCGGGGATGAGGCAACCAGTGAGAAGCGTTCCATGACACTGATCTGTGTCTTGCCGCTTTCCTCCGAAACGCCATCAGGGAGTGAAAGCATAAAGGGTGCCATATAATTGTACCCGAACAGCATCAGACTGCCCGTATGCCATTTTCCGTCCTCAGGGCTGTATCGAAAGGTCTTATCCCCCCATACACTAAAAATATCAGTTGATACAGGCTGATCCAGAACATTGTCATAATCAACGGCATCCAGCAGCTTCGCGGTCAGAGTATCCTGCACGACAGGCGTATTGTTCGGCACGCCGCTGTTTTGAAGAAATGTCCAGATGGCACGTGATGTGCTGTCATATGCCTGCCCCTGTATAACATAGGTACCGCTGACATAGAGATTTGAATATGCATCCATCGGCGCATCGTAGTTCACCATACAGAATGCGGCCTTCCAGAAGGACAGAGCTGTCAGGTCGGAATACGTCAGCCCGGATGCCGTACTTCCGTTCGGGCGAAGCTCCGCCACCGCCTGAAGGAACTGTTTCAGGTGATTCATCTTCACCGAATTTGTTCTGTCGGCGTAGGTGAATGTATCATTGCCGATGCTGTCGGAAAAGTCCGTGCGCAGATAAACCGGCGGATCCAGGAGCTGGTTGAACTCGCTTTCTGTCAGCGCCGTCTCCTGATCCACGACATGATAGAGTGCGTAGCCGTTGTTCGCATACCCTGCATAAAGAAGGTTCTTCAGCTTCCGGGCGAGAGTGTTGCCGTCCGGGTCCGGGATATTGTTCTCCTTGCAGAACTCCTGGATGGTTGTCTCCGTGTACTTCGGTACATTCTGGATACCCGGCGTTATATGCGGCCAGTGAAGGCCGTTGTTCATACAGAACAGAATAATCTTCGAATTGTCAGGCCCTGCCACTGAGTGAATCGTGCTGTCACCGTCATAATCAATCGTCACTCCGCCGGCTGCCTGCCTGCGAATCACAATCGCATGGATGGAAAATACATCCGATGTGATCGTTGCCATTCCGGATGCGCTTTCCGCCGTCACCGTCTCACTTTCCGCGGTTTCATCCGACTCGCTGTCCAGATGCCAGGCACTGACCGTGTCCCCGGATTCAAACTCCGGAAGTCCGATCTGGACTGTAATCTCCTTCTCCGGCTCGATCTGATGTGTTCCGTCGTCAATCCAGAAATCGAAATCATAGGCAGCAACATCCTACGCGGCTAATTCAGGATCGTCCGATGCCGTCCGGAGCGCATCCAGGATCTGATCCGGTTCAACTGCCTTCACGGTAACGTGGATTCCTTCCGGAAATGCTCCTTCCGGCGCATCGATATGAATGGAAGTTCCGTCATCCGCCGTTGCTTCCAGTGCCACCGCCGGATGGCTGCCTTCGGAAGAAGCGCTGCTGCCGCCTGCCTCGGAAGAGGCCTCATCCGTCACTGACCCGGTTACGGACTCAGCGTTCTCTCCGCCGTTCATTGATGCGTCCGTTCCCGGCTGAACATTTTCCTGTGCACTTTTTTCCGATGCATCGTCTCCTGCCTGTGTGTTTTCCGGCGCATTTTCCGATGTGTCCGTTCCCGGCTGCGTGTTTTCACCCGTGCTGTTCTTTGATGCGTCGGATTCCGGCTGTGCGTTTTCACCCGTGCTGTTCTTTGATGCGTCGGATTCCGGCTGCGCGTTTTCACCTCCGCTGCTTCCTGGGCCATTTTCCTGACTTGAGGATATTCCAGTCTCCGCCCCGGTTCCCACACTTTCTGCGGCGGCAGAAGCACCGCCGCCAGTCTCCTCCTCGTGAACTGCCGGCGGCGTCAATTCCCCTGCCAGCACGCCCTGCGATGCCAGACTGAGCATCATAGTCAGTGCCAGCATCCATCCAGTCCATCGTCTTCTTTTTTCAAACATACGCATCCTCCTCGTCGCACCGGGTACCCCCCGGCATTTCCCATGCAGCCTGTATGCTGTCCATACACCACGCAGCCGGGACTTTCCCCGGTATTCTTGCGTGTTTAGAGCGTATTATAGCGGAACTTCGAGGATGAAGCAATGTACTATTTAGTTAAGTTCATAGCGCCATTTGGCTACAAAAGTCTCCCGTTCCGGCGATACACTATCGGCGAACCTTTTTGTTACTTTGGATGTTTCAATCGGTTCACCACCGTATACAATTCCATCCAGTCCAACAGAAGTCTCATATTCTCCATAATACACTGTCAAAAGCCAGATGTGGCACCATGTATTTAGCAACTGTCAGTGATGAGACTGTTGGGAAGGGCAATTTATCTGAAAAATAGGAAGACACTATAAATAAAGTCTTAGAACATTATGACGGTCATAACACTCAATGGCTTAGTCAGTTGACACATATGAAAGATTCCTGGATTAAAGCGAGAGCGGGTATTCTGAAAAAGGAACGCCGAGGCGCTCCTTTTCTTCATTATAAAAGCGGAAGTTTTATACAGAATACGGTACCCGGTCTGTCAAGCAGTGTGATCTCCCCGCCGTGAAGCCGCACGATCTGCCGTGCAATGGACAGCCCAAGTCCGGTACCCTTCCCGCTGGTTCTGGACTCATCGCCGACGACAAAGGGTTCAAAAATCGTATCTCTGTACTGCTGCGGTATGCCGGGTCCGTTATCGCCCAGCTCTATCCGCATCCATTTTTTGTCTTTTATTGCGCTGCTGCTCTTTGCCTTGTCCGGGCTTTCACTTTCGCATGTAATACTGATGCGGATCACCGTTCCCGGCTCCGTATATTTTACAGCATTTGCGATGATATTCTCAAATGCCCGCTTCAGCTGCATCCGGTCAAATGACCCGTACATTCTCTGTTCAGGAATATCCACTTCCAGGTTATAACCGGAAAGCTCAAGCTCGTCATATTTTCCTGCGACATATTCCCTTACATACTCGCACAGGTCGCCTTCAACACCCGGAATCATCTTATTCCCAACGATGATACGTCCCTTCTTATAACCCCTTCTGATGCTGGTTTTTCCGATCACGTGCCACAGGGAAAATGTCTCGCCCGTTTGTTCCTGTGATACCAATTATTTTCCCCTCAGCATTATAAAGCATAGCCTGGACATAAACATATATGTCGTCTTCTGACGTATCATTCTCTACGCGGCCAACAACCGTAACGTCTCCACCGACATCACTCTGAGCTTTCTGGGCTTTAAGAGTATCCAGCTGGCTTTGAAGTTCTCTAATCTGACTCTCCAATGCCTCAATCTGAGCATCGATATCCTCAGCATATGCAACATCGTACTGCCTGCTACCAGGCACAGTGTCAAAAATGCAATAATAACCTTCTTCATAACATCCCCCTCAAATCAAATATGCGCTTAAAACACGTTTCCACACAATATTCCAAACTGGCGTTTGCGAAACGCCGGCATTGTGTACAAAGCTCTCCGCTTTTTCAACATAAATTTTACTTTGCCTTGTTTAAGCATCTGCGAATGAACAATCCCGGTTCCATCATCCAAAGTTAAGAATGGATACATCATGGTTATCACCTCCACATGATCTACGGAATTGTTGCTCTGTCTTAATTATACAAATGAACCTGGATTAACTCAGGAAAACGCCAGCTCTTCTGAGCCGATGTAACAAAAAAAGCTGAAAACCTTGATGATACAAGGCTTTCAGCTTTGCTAAAAGCAGGGGATGAGAGAATCGAACTCCCACCAAAGGTTTTGGAGACCCCTATCATACCATTTGACCAATCCCCTGTACGGCATATTATTGATGCCACCTGTTCTTTATACCATTTTTACAGGTGGTTGTCAACCCGTACTTCTGGTTTTGATGCGTTTTATCCTGCTGTGTTTTGATGTCCTCCCGGGCTCCTGTTTCGCTGACTCCTGTTTCGCAGACTTCTCTTTCGTAGGCTCCTGTTTCGCTAACTCCTGTTTCGTTTAAAAATCCTTCAGCTTTTTGAAATTACGGCGTTCAGCTCCCGCACGCTGCGCACGCCTTTCAGGTCTATTCCTTCCGCTTTCCCAACCGGGCGCAGGCATACCTGCGGAAGAATAACGGTTTCGAAGCCGAGCTTTTTTGCTTCCTGAACCCGTTCCTTTGCCTGACTGACCGCACGTACCTCGCCGGAAAGTCCGACTTCGCCGAATACGATTGTCTTATCATCGATGGCAATGTCCCGGTAACTGGAGATGATGGCAGCTACAATCCCCAGATCGATGGCCGGTTCCCTGAGACGTACCCCGCCGGCGATGTTGACATAGGCGTCCAGAGAAGAACACGGCATGTTCATGCGCTTTTCCAACACAGCCAAAAGGAGATTCAGTCGGTTGACGTCGGCGCCGTCCGCCGTGCGGCGCGGATAGGCCAGGGAGGTACGGGTGACAAGCGCCTGGATCTCGATCAGGATCGGACGGGTCCCCTCCATGGAGCAGGCAACAACGGAGCCGCTCGCTCCTTCCGGTCTGCCTTCCAGCATGTACTCGGACGGATTGGCCACCTCATGAAGTCCATCATTCTGCATTTCAAACACGCCGATTTCGTTGGTGGAGCCGAAACGATTTTTGACAGCGCGCAGGAGGCGGTAACTGGCATAGCGGTCGCCTTCGAAATAAAGAACCGTGTCCACCATGTGTTCCAGCACACGCGGGCCGGCTACGACGCCTTCCTTGGTCACATGCCCGACAATGAAAATAGTTGTATCCGTTGTTTTGGCTATCTGCATGAGCACCCCCGTGGACTCACGCACCTGTGAGACACTGCCGGGGGCGGAGGAAACTTCCTCGTTATACATAGTCTGAATGGAATCTATGATGACGACAGAAGGTTTTGTCCTTTCGATGGCTTCCCGGATGGTTCCCAGATTGGTTTCCGAGAGCAAAAGAAGTGTATCCGAAAATTCGCCCATCCGGTCGGCGCGTATACGGATCTGCTGCAGGGATTCCTCTCCGGACACATACAGGATTTTAATGTTCCGCTCTGCAAGGTTCCGGCAGACCTGAAGCAGCAGCGTTGATTTTCCGATACCCGGATCTCCGCCAACCAGGACCAGAGAGCCGGTCACAATACCTCCGCCCAGCACGCGGTCCAGTTCATTCATTCCGGTGCCCGTTCTCTCACTGTGCGTGCGGTCTATCTCCCGAAGCGCCTTTGGGACAGGAGCCTCTCCTGTGCGGCGGCCGGATGATGCAGCGGCTGAGCGTCCCGGAATTCTGGGCGCCAGCGGTTCCTCAACAAACGTGTTCCATTCATGGCAGCTCGGACACTGTCCCATCCACTTGGCGGATTCATATCCGCAGTTCTGGCAAAAAAAAGCGGTTGTTTTAGCCTTTGCCATTCAGTTCCTCCCCTGTTTATTCTGGTTTTGGTTTTTCTTTTCCCTTCAGTTAAAGACAGCTGCCGCTTTTCCGGCGGCAGCTGTCCAGTCAGCCATTTCCTGTAAATCGGCCCGGTTGGCGATCCGTTGTTATCTGAAAATTTATCAATCCGTGATCGTCTTTATCTGAATCTGAAAAATTATCAGTCCATGATCGTCTTTATCTGTAAATCGGCCGGCCGGCGATCCGTTGTTATCTGATAATTCATCGGTCAGTTGTCTTTGACAACTTCGATCTCTGCTTCTTTTCCGCTCTGCATTTCAACGCTCAGTACAAGCTTTCCGCCGGCATTCGTCTGTACAATTCCATTATCCGTTCCGTTGATGAACACACGGTACGGCGCATTTTCTTCCAGTCCCAGAATCACCTGCGTATCCTCCGGCGCATCCAGACGGAAACGGACACCATTTCCGTTTTCCTTAAAACCTGTCACGGCGCTGCCCGGATCGGACTCATAGACAAGCATTTCATTTCTCTCCAGCTTGGTAATGTCACGGAATGTCTTTACCTTATATATATCTCCGTTCACTTCAACATCGGAAAGCTTTGTTTTTTCATTAAGCTCATAATTTCCAAAGCTTAAACTACCGTCCTTCTCAGCACGCAGAAGCTCCTTAACGACTGCCATTGAATTATCCTCCTGAAAATAATAATTGTTTCATTGCCTCTGTATGATACTTCGCTTTGTTACGATTATTCTATCATGTTTTTTAAATAACGGCGGCTATGTTTATTAATTTTGTTTTAGTTCTCTTCCCCGAAAGGTGATGGTCTTTTCATCCTTCAGGGATACCGTGACAGTATCGCCGGGTTTTGCCCGACCGGAAAGAATTTCCTCCGACAGCTGATCCTCCAGCTTTGTCTGGATGGTCCTTTTCAGCGGGCGGGCACCGTACCTGGCATCATACCCGGTTCTGGCGATGTAGTCCCGCACCTCCGGGCGAATGTTCAGCGTAAGGTTCATCTGCTCCTTACTGCGTTTGCGCAGCTCCTTCAGCAGAAGATCCGTAATATCCTTTACATCCTGTTCGCACAGCGGGTGGAATACGATAATATCGTCAATTCGGTTCAGAAATTCCGGCTTAAACAGCTGCCGGATCTCCTCCATCACGGAAGACTTCATCTTCTCATAGTTTTCTTTTTCGTCATTGCCCGCTCCGAAGCCGAGATGCTTCGGCGAGATGATCCGCTGCGCTCCCGCATTGCTGGTCATGATAAGAACCGTATTCTTAAAGTCAACCCTGCGTCCCTGCGAGTCGGTAATGTGCCCTTCGTCAAGGACCTGCAGCAGGATGTTGAAAACATCCGGGTGGGCCTTTTCAATTTCATCGAACAGGATAACCGAATAAGGATGAGAACGCACTTTATCCGTCAGCTGCCCGCCTTCCTCATATCCCACGTATCCGGGCGGCGATCCCACCATGCGGGACACGCTGTACTTCTCCATATATTCGGACATGTCAACCCGGATCATGTTCTGCTCATCGCCGAACACCGTCTGAGCCACCGCCTTGGCCAGCTCTGTCTTGCCGACGCCGGTCGGCCCGAGAAACAGGAAGGACCCGACCGGGCGGCGCGGATCCTTCAGGCCTGCCCGGCCGCGCCGGATAGCCCGTGCAACCGCATTAACGGCTTCCTCCTGTCCGATGACCCGCCGGTGAAGCTCTTTATCCAGGTTCATAAGCCTTTTTCCCTCGGATACCGTGATCCTTTCCGCCGGCACGCCCGTCCAGGAAGCGACGGTATCCGCGATATCTTTAGAAGTTACTTCCATTCTCCGGCTTCGATTCTTTTTCTTCGAAGCTTTTTCAAATGCCTGCCTTGCCTGTTCGTACTCCTCATGTGCCCTCATGGCATCTTCCAGTTTTCCTTCGCTCAGCAGTTTTTCAAGATTTTCGCGGTCACGATTTACCTGATCCTCCTGCGCCTTCAGGTCATCGGAAACTTTATAGGTTCTGAACCGTGCCTTTGCACAGCTTTCGTCCATCAGGTCGATCGCCTTATCCGGCAGATACCGGTCGTTGATGTACCGTTTGGACAGTGCCGCGGCTGAGTGAAGTGCTTCATCGGTGATGGTCACATGATGGTGGTCCTCGTAAGATGGCCGCAGTCCCCGGAGGATATCCACCGTTTCCTCAACCGTAGGTTCCTCCACCATAACCGGCTGAAAACGGCGCTCCAGTGCCGCATCCTTTTCAATATATTTGCGGTACTCTGCCACCGTTGTGGCACCGATGACCTGGATTTGTCCGCGGGACAGGAACGGTTTCATGATGTTGGACGCATCCAGTGCTCCCTCCGCTCCTCCGGCTCCGATAATCGTGTGAAGCTCATCTATGAAAAGGAGAACATCTCTTTCCGCCATCACCTCATTCAGTATTTTTTTCATGCGCTCCTCAAACTCACCGCGGAATTTGGTCCCGGCTACCATGGATGCCATGTCCAGTGAAACCAGACGTTTGTCCTGCAGAACGTCCGGCACACTGCCCAGTGCAATTCTCTGCGCCAGCCCTTCCACGATCGCGGTTTTTCCGACGCCGGGCTCGCCGATCAGACAGGGATTGTTTTTGGTCTTGCGGCTTAAAATCTGCATAAGCCGTTCTGTTTCCCGCTCTCTGCCGATGACGGGATCCAGCTGCCCTTCTCGTGCCATCCGGGTCAGATCACGGCCGTACTGATCCAGCACATCCTCGTCCCCTTCTGTACTCTGCCCGGTCACATTTTTCAGAAGCTCTCTTGCCTTCTCATCGGATATGTCCATAATGTCCAGCAGACGCTTGTAGATTGCCTGCTGATCCACGTTCATGGTGCGCATCAGTCTGGCACCGGCACAGTCTGTATCTGTAATAATAGCCATCAGGATGTGTTCGGTTCCGGTCAGCAGAAGATCCGTAATCTGCGCGTCCCGGTCTGCATCCTCCAGCACCTCCTGTGCTCTCGGTGAATAGCCGCCTTCCCGGACCGTCAGAAGGGCGCCTTCCGATCCGATCAGCTGTATAATCAGTTTTTTCAGTGTATCTTCTTCAACGGCAAATTCCCGAAGCACGGTTCCGGCCGTACTTTCCGTATTTTTCACCAGCCCCAGAAGCAGATGTTCCGTGCCGATGTAGCCATGCTTCAGTTCAATGGCTGCCTTCCTGGCATCCCGCAGTACATTGATTGCCTCTTTTGTATATTGATCTGTCATAGAAATCTCCCTGGTTCTCTGTTTTATTGTTCGCCGGGTGTTGTTTCTTCCCATCCGGCCAGAATATCGTCCACCATATCATGTATTTCATCCGCATTGAGGCCGCTGCACACAGCCTGCGCCAGCAGCGGTCTCATGTGTTCTCTGGTTTCTTCCATGGCGCGCGCTTTATCCGCGTTCACCGCAATGACCGCTCCGCGCCGGCGGTCCATATTCACAAATCCTTCGTCCTTCAAAAGGGAATACGCTTTGTTGACCGTGTGCATGTTGATGCCGATCTGGCTGGCCAGCGTACGGACCGGAGGAAGTGAGTCGCCTTCGTGGAGAATCGAAGAAGCAATCCCCATGATGATCTGATTGCGAAGCTGCATATATATGGCTTCATCGCTCTGAAAATTGATCTCAATAATCACATCCATACCTCCTGTCGGACTGTGTCTGTATGTTCTATCGAAACTATAACAGATGATACTCCTGCCTGTCAAATAAATGTTTGTCAGATGATCTTCCCGGTCCAATTCATGTTTGCCGGATGATCTTCCCGGTCCAATTCATGTTTGCCGGATGATCTTCCCGGTTCAATTCATGTTTGCCGGATGATCTTCCCGGTTCAATTCATGTTTGCCGGATGATTCTTTCTGTCCTGTCCATGTCTGCCGGATGAGGATCCGGCGGGAAAAGCCAAAAAAGGCAGCTCCGGATTTCCGGAACTGCCCGTCAGGAATTTCAAATTACGATCTTTTGATTTTTAAGCAGCGATCTGTTTCTGCCGGACGCTCCGCAGCCCGCGGCATTCTCCCCTCTGGGGCATCCATCCTTTCGCAGCTTTAGCTGTTTTACGCAGCGTTCTTCTCTGCTTACTCTGTGGCAGCTTCCGCAGCTGCTTCGTTTTGATCCACACCCGCATCTGCCGAGCCGTAGGTTACCGTGTAGATGTCAGCATCATCGTAATCATTTCTTACCAGCAGATAATTTCCATCGCCGGAAGCGGTGATTCCGTAGTAATCGCATGGCAGAAGTTCATTCCCGTGCCAGTCAATCAGACCGTAATCGCCGTCATCGTTCTTTGTTACATAGAGAAGTCCGCTGCAATATTCAAGCGCACTGATTTTATCATACTTATCCTCAAGCACCGTATCGGTTCCGTCAGCCGCCAGAATATGAAGTTTATTCTCCATATCGGTATAGGTTGCAGACGCGCCGTTTGCTGTAAAGAAGTCCTGTGAATACTTCGGCTTTGCGGTTACATTTCCGTTGCTATCCGCAAATCCGAACAGCTTATCCTGTACAATAGCAAAATATCCGTCCGCATCGTAAACTCCGATGGTCCCGTCCGCCCTGGCCGGACCTTCGTAATTTAATTCCACCGAGTCAAATTCCGCCGGAAGAACCAGTTTTCCCTCCCGGTTGATCAGGCCAGCCTTGTCGTCCAGCGTAACCTCCGCGTAATCTCCAGCGAAGGAGCTGATGTAGTCATACGATGGCTTCACAAGAATGTTTCCGTCTGAATCCTTCAGGCCGTAAGAACCATCCTCATAATAGGTTTCAAAATCTTCGGTGCTGGTGTTGCCGGTGGCATAAAGGTTATCAAGATCCTTCTCAACGGCTGTAAAGGTACGGTCATAGAGTGTGCATTTTGAAGCTGCGCGGTCTTCCACGCTAAGATACCTTCCGTGTGCCGCCGCATCGGCGTAATTGTCGCGGCTCAGTGTTCCGGCCTTTTCAGCCTGTGCGCCATCCAGATAATAAAGATCCACCGTATCGATCAGATAATATTCATCGTCTCCGGCTTCATCGTAGTTGCTGTAATCTGCTTTCTTATATTTTTCGGCAGCCGCCCAATGCTCACCCAGCACGTCAACCTTGCCGTACTCAAACGGGATCACGGTTTCTCCGTCCGAATTCAGCAGACCGGAAATATTATAACCGTCCTGTTCATCATTTTCATCAGCCGCCTGCCCGAGGGATGCCTCTACAAACCCGCATTCTCCCGTAAAACTGCTGCTGTACAGACTGTCTGTCCGCATATTTCCGTCCGTATCCTCCAGTGCATAGTAGTCTTCCTTATCCTCATCTTCCACTCTGAGAAGATTGGTGCCCTCTACCCACGCATCTGCATCCGTATGATCTATTTTGCTGACAGCCGGGTCAGCACACACGGTCATGGATACGGCTGCACACAGTACTGCGGTCGTTATTGCTATCTTCTTTTTCATGCTCATCTTCTCCTCTGCTCAATTATCTCTGCCGCCTGACTGAAGCCAATAGCACCAGCCGGTTACTTCTTTTTACTGATAATTCTAGCATGGGAAATTTTCAGATAACAACAACATAACCGCCAATCTGTATTTGATTACAAACACTTGCAAGAAATTGACTGTATATCTTACAGATCAATCATATCCACTTTGACGTCTTTTCCGCCTTCCGATGGCTTCTGGGGCACAGAGCTCCTGTCCGGAGACGGCACGGCTGTGTTTGCCGGTTCCTTCCGGGTGCGCGCATCGGACTGTTTTGCGTTATTCTTGTTCTGCCCGGCTCCCGCGATGGTGCCGTAGATGGTTCCCTGCGCCGTACTCTGTACATGAACCATGTTCTGCGCATTCGCCGGTCCTGTCTCATAGGAAGGAACCTGCCGTCTGAGCTTGTGAGACTGCTGCGGCTCCACATCAAGCGGACCTGCCTCCGTCCCGTGGACACGGTTTCCTGCGTTCTTTGGTTTCATCGGACGCTGCTGTGCCTCCGGTCCGCCGGAGGGTGCTGCTTTTCTGCTCCCGGAAGACGCTTCCGGTGCTCCGCCTGCCGGTCCCTGCCCCGGGTAATTTCCGCCATTCCCGTTTCCGCCGCCCTCCTTCTTTCCGTTCTTCTTCTGACTCTTCGGTGCATATCCCAGGCGGCGGTACTCGTTCAGCTCCGCCTTAAGATCTTTCTTTCTGAGAATAAGATTGATAACAACAAACAGAAGAACGATGGATACCGCAATCAGTCCGTAGATGATCTTCGTGTACTGGCTGATGGTCGTTCTGTTTGCCGTGATCTGCTCCTTCAGATCGGTAATGGTTTTTTCCGCTTCCTCCAGGGCATTCCGGTCAACCTTGACAAACTGACTGTCCTCCGTAGCCGGCTCTGTTTCTGCCTCTGTCTGTTTTTCTGTTTCCGCTTTCGTTTCCGACTGTGCTTCCGTTGCCGGTTCAGCAGCTGCACCCGCTGTGCTGGTTACATTCAGGGTATATGGAAACTGACTCCCGTTCCCGGACTGTACGGTGATGGTAACAACCGATGATCCATCCTCCTCGAGGTTTACCGTCCAGGAACCGTCGTCATTGTGTACAGCGCTTCCGGTTCCGTCCGAACCGTCTCCGCCTACGGAGATATCGGCGATACTTGCCGTGCTGCTGGACGGCTGCGGGGCAAGATCCAGTTTCCGGACACCTTCGGGCATAGTAACGTTATAATTCCAGGTACTGTATTCAAAATCCGGAGATACCGTAACTCCATCCGTGCGGATGCCAAGACCGGCCAGTGAATTGTCATCATCCGATGCAAAGGAAACCAATGCAAAAGCCATTGTCAGGATCATGCAGAGCAGGATCATCAATTTGTTTTTTGACAGCCTCTTGTTCATCTGAAAGCTCCTCTTTTCCAGCTTACTTTACTTCATCAATCGACTTAGCTATATCATGCCGATAATATTTGTTATCGAAATCCACCCAGTCGACGGCCTTGTAGGCATTTGCGCGTGCTTCCTGAAGGGTGCTGCCCAATGCGGTTACACCGAGCACACGTCCGCCGTTTGTGACTATTTTACCGTCCTTCTGCGCCGTTCCGGAATGGAATACGTAATAACCGTCCTCATCCTTAAAGTTTTCAAGCCCGCGGATTTCAAATCCCTTCCCGTATTTAACCGGATACCCGTCCGATGCGAGAATGACACACACGCAGGCTTTGTCGGAGAACGCAAGGTCGATCTGATCCAGCTTCCCGTCGATGCAGGCTTCAAACACATCCACAATGTCCGTCTTCATCCTCGGAAGAACCACCTGGGCCTCCGGATCGCCGAAACGCGCATTATACTCCAATACCTTCGGGCCATCCCCGGTAAGCATCAGGCCAAAGAAGATAACACCCTTGAAGGGTCTTCCCTCCTTCGCCATGGCGTCAACCGTCGGCTGGAAAATATTTTTCTGGCAGTAGCCGGCAATCTCCGGTGTATAGAACGGGCTCGGGGAAAAGTTGCCCATGCCGCCCGTGTTCAGACCGGTATCGCCGTCCCCCGCTCTCTTATGATCCATCGCGGAAGCCATCGGCTTTACGGTTTTGCCGTCCACAAAGGTCAGTACCGAAACTTCGCGGCCGGTCATGAACTGCTCGATAACCATCCTGTCTCCGGCGCTGCCGAACTTTTTATCTTCCATGATCTGGCGAACGCCAGCCTCCGCCTCTTCCAGATTCTGACAGATGAGCACACCCTTGCCCAGCGCCAGGCCATCCGCCTTCAATACCGTCGGGAAGGATGCCTTCGTGCGAAGATATTCCAGTGCTGCTTCCGGATCCGTAAAGCTTTCATATTCTGCGGTCGGAATGTGATATTTTTTCATAAGATCCTTGGAGAACACCTTGGAGCCCTCCAGAATAGCTGCGTTTTTGCGCGGTCCGAACACCCTCAGACCGTGTGATTCAAACACATCGACAATGCCGCCGACCAGCGGATCATCCATGCCGACCACGGTAAGGTCAATCGCCTTCTCTCTGGCAAACGTAACCAGCGCGTCGAAATCCATCGCTTTGATCGGAACACACTCCGCAATCTGCGCAATGCCGGCATTTCCCGGCGCGCAGTAAATTTTATCAACCCTTGGACTCTGGGCAATCTTCCATGCCAGTGCATGTTCCCTGCCGCCGGAACCTACAATCAAAACTATCATGTAATCTGCCTCTCCTTCTTTCCGCTGTACTCCAGCCATAGTCATACCTGTGTTCCGCCTGGCATCGCATTACAGCGTTCCGTATGTATAATCGTCTATGTGCACGCGGCTTTCTGTTACGTGTACTCTGCCTTCGCTGATGAGCCGGATGGCTTCGGGCAGGATGATCCACTCTGCCTGTTCCATGACTCGCCGCTGCAGCTTTTCCGGTGTGTCACCTTCCTGCACATACACCGCTTTCTGAAGAATAATCGGGCCGGTGTCCGTTCCCTTATCCACAAAGTGAACGGTCGCTCCGGTCACACGAACCCCGCGCTTCAAAACAGCTTCGTGCGGTCTGAGTCCGTAATACCCCTTCCCGCAGAAGGACGGGATCAGCGCCGGATGGATATTGATAATCCGGTCCGGAAAGGCATCAATCATCGGCTCCGGGATGACGACCAGGCATCCGGCCAGCACGATGAGATCCGGATGCAGCTCCTTCAGGCGGTTCAGCAGTGCTTCGTTGAAGTCCTGGCGCGACGGAAAATCCTTCGGGCAGATACTCTCTGCCTTTATTTTGTGGCGGCGGGCGCGTTCAAGTGCGCCGGCGTTTTTATTGTTGGAGATGACATCCGCAATCCGGACGCCGGGAAGGCTTCCGTTCTCTATCTGATCAATGATTGCCTGCAGGTTCGTGCCTCCGCCGGAAACCATCACTGCCAGGTTCAGCATACGGTCACTCCCTTTTCGCCTTCCTTCACCTCACCGATGAAGTATACTGTTTCGCCGGCTCCCTCCAGCGCCTTCTTTGCACGATCCGCATCCTGCGGTGCCACCGCCAGCACCATGCCAATGCCCATATTGAAAGTATTGTACATGATCTTCTCCCCGATATTTCCTTCCTTCTGAAGCAGCTTAAAAAGCGGCGGAACCGGATAGCTGTCCTTGCGGATATAGCAGCGGACACCCTCCGGGAGCATGCGGGGTACATTCTCATAAAAACCGCCGCCGGTGATATGGCTGCATCCCTGGATCTTCACGCCAGCTTCCTTTACGGCTCTCAGTGCCCGGACATAAATCTTTGTCGGCGCCAGCAGCTTTTCACCGAGCGTTCCGCCCAGTTCATCACAGTATGTTTCCAGCGCTTTTTTCTCCATCGGGAATACCTTGCGGACAAGGGAAAAACCGTTGCTGTGAACGCCGGAAGACGCAAGACCGAGCAGTACGCTGCCCGGCCGGATGTCCCTGCCGGTGATGAGATCTTTCTGATCCACAGCACCTACGGCAAATCCGGCCAGATCGTATTCATCTTCCGGATAAAAGCCGGGCATCTCGGCGGTCTCACCGCCAATCAGAGCGGCATCACACATACGGCATCCATCGGCTACACCCTTGACAATCTGCGCAATTTTTTCAGGATAATTCTTACCGCAGGCAATATAATCAAGGAAAAAGAGAGGTTCACCGCCGGCGCAGGCTACATCGTTTACGCACATTGCCACGCAGTCAATACCAACCGTGTCATGTTTATCCATGATGAATGCCAGCTTCAGCTTGGTGCCCACTCCGTCTGTCCCGGACAGCAGTACCGGATGCTCCATGTCCTTGATTTTACTCATGTCAAAGGCACCGGAGAATCCGCCGATTCCTCCCATAACCTCAGGGCGCATGGTGGTCTGCACATATTTTTTCATAAGTTCTACTGATTTGTATCCCGCCTCAATGTCTACTCCGGCATTTTTATAATCCATAGGTCCCTCCTGGCACTTTGTCCAAACATGGTCTGATTAGTAGTTATAAACGCCTGTCTCCTGAAGTCTTGCGTCTTTTTCCTCAACCGATTTTTTCATGTTCTCACTGTATTCTTTCAGCCTTGCCCGAAGATCCGGGTCAGACACAGCCAGAATTTTAGCGGCCAGAATGGCTGCATTTTTACCGCCGTTAATCGCAACGGTGGCTACCGGTATGCCGGACGGCATCTGTACAATCGAATAAAGGGAATCTCTTCCTCCCAGGGACGTCGTATGCATCGGTATTCCGATGACCGGCAGCGGGAAAAGAGCGGCGCACATTCCCGGAAGATGAGCCGCCATGCCGGCTCCGGCGATGATCACCTTAATGCCGCGGCTTTCCGCCGTTTTTGCGTAGTCAAAGAATACGTCCGGCTCTCTGTGGGCGGATATGATTCTCATCTCATAGGAGATTCCCAGTTCATCCAGGGTTTCCGCCGCTTTTTTCATGACCGGCATATCCGAATCGCTGCCCATTACGATACTGACTGTTGTCATAAGATTCGCCTCCTGATTTTTATTATAAGTTTACGTTTCAGCTTATTTCATGTCAAGTTCTTTAGGAACGGCGTTCTATGCCTCACGCCGCCATTCCTATACAAAAAATAAGAAACCACAGCGCAAAAATCAGTCCGCTGAGTATGGTCCCTGCCTTGCTGACGGCGTAGCTGCGGACAAAGCCGTCACTAAAACTGATCAGACCTTCCACGACTCCGACCAGGGCCATCATCATGGCCGTAAAGCCGACAGCGCCGGTTACAGATGAGCTGATTCCTGCCTGCGCCAGCGCCGTCAGAATGACGAGAAGCAGCAGGGAAAGCAGAGCCAGCACCAGGGATGCCAGGCCCCTTCTGGAATATTTCTTATCCTTATAATAATATATACTTCTGCTCTCTCTCTCAGGCATTTTTACTCCTTACTACACCAAAATATTTTTTACGGATCCTGTCACAGATATAAAAAATCAGATACCCCAGACACCCTCCAAGCGTATTCAAAATGACGTCATCAATATCGCAGACTCCCGACCGCGTCACCAGCTGCATGATTTCCACGCAGAGGCTGAACAAAGCGGTGGCTGCCGTAATTTTCGGAAAGGAACGCATCTTCCGGCTCAAAATCGGCAAAATAGCCCCGAACGGGCAAAAGGCCAGTATATTTCCCCCGATATTGACAAAAACCGCCCGCCTGCCCAGCACGTTCACATTCGTAACAAACCGTAGGATTTCGCGCAGCGGAACCAGATTGTAGCGAATGGGCTGCACTCCGGAGCGCCCGTATCTTTCAGAGAGAAAAAGAAAATAAACCAGAGCGATCAGGTAAAGGATAAACAGAATCAGTCCCGCCAACCGGATTTTTTTCGCGGTTGAAGCCCTCATCAGATCAGAACATCCTTTCGCTCAGCCAGCAGTTTTGAACCGCTCACAATCATAAGAACACCAAGGACAACCCCGGTAGCAATCGTCAGAACTCCCACCACGATTCCCATGACTCCGCTGCTGGATAATGATTTGTATACTTTTTCTTCCATTTCCTGTACTCCTTGTCTTCTCCTTTATTCTTCTGTTTCTTTATTCCTTTATTCCTCTATTTCTTTATTTCTTTTTCTTCATTCCGGGCGGGTCTTTATTCCTTTACCCCGTACCGGTCGTAGTAGGCATCGATCGCGGCTTTGAGAGCGTCGTCAATAATCACTTTCCCCTTATACTCACGATTGTACAGATGCTCCACAACTTCCTTCATGGTAACGATGGAGGCTGTCCTGATTCCGCAGGTTTCTTCAATCTGTGCGAGGGCCCCCTTCTCTCCGGTTCCGCGCTCGCAGCGGTCAACGGATACAATCAGACCGGGAACCGTAACATTTTCGCCCTGCGCCTTAATAATGGGAAGTGTTTCGCGAATCGAAGTTCCTGCCGTTGTAACATCTTCAATAATAATCACGCGGTCGCTGCCGCCAATCGGTCCCCCCAGCAGAATTCCCTTATCTCCGTGGTCCTTTGCTTCCTTGCGATTGCTGCAGTAGCGCACATCCTTCCCGTACTCCCGGCTGATGGCCATGGAGGCGGCCACACTCAGCGGGATCCCCTTGTAAGCCGGCCCGAACAGCACATCGAAATCCAGTCCGAAATGATCGTGAATAGCTTTGGCGTAATAGTTTCCAAGTCTTGTCAGCTGCGATCCGGTCCGATAGTAACCGGTATTAATGAAGAACGGAGTTTTCCGCCCGCTTTTCGTTACAAAATCTCCAAACTTCAGGACCTGACAGTCCACCATAAATTCGATAAATTCCTGCTTATATGTTTCCATCTGTATCCTTTCCGCGATCAATTAATTACACGCATCCGATCAGTTCGTTTATATTGTTAACGCCCTGCTGCCGCATAAAGGTTTCTATCCCGCTGATGATCCGGACGGCAGCGTGCGGATCCCGGAAGTTCGCTGTCCCCACAGCCACGCCTGTGGCGCCGGCCATGATGAACTCCAGCGCACTTTCCGCGTCTGTACATCCTCCCATGCCAATCACCGGGATATGTACACTGTGGGCCGCTTCATAAACCATACGCACAGCGATGGGATGGATGGCCGGTCCCGACACGCCGCCGGTCTTGTTGGCCAGCAGGAACCGCCGCCGGTTCACATCTATTTTCATGCCGGTAATCGTGTTGATCAGTGAAACGGCATCCGCACCGCCCGCCTCCACGGCTCTGGCCATGTCCGGAATGCTCGTGACATTGGGGCTGAGTTTCATAATCACCGGCTGATGTGCTTTCTTTTTCACGGCAGCCGTGATTCTTTCCGCCGTATGCGGATCTGTGCCAAAGGCAATACCGCCCTCCTTCACATTCGGGCAGGAAATATTGATCTCCAGCATATCCACGCGCGGCTCGTCAGCCAGGCGCTCCACGACCTCGCAGTACTCTTCCTCGGAATGGCCGCACACATTTACGATTACCTTTGTATCAAATTTTCTTAGAAATTCAAGATCACGGCGGATAAAAACATCCACACCGGGATTCTGAAGTCCGATGGCATTCATCATGCCGGACGGGGTCTCCGCCACACGCGGCGTACCATTTCCCTCCCAGGGAACATTGGCGACTCCCTTGGTGACAACGGCGCCCAGCCGGTTCAGGTCCGTGAACTCACTGTACTCCATTCCGGATCCGAAAGTTCCCGATGCCGTCATGATCGGATTTTTCAGTTCAATTCCACAGATCGTTACCTTTGTATTTATATTCATATGCCTACTCCGGAAAAATATCAGATTTCCACATCCAGCGCATTGAAAACCGGTCCTTCAGTGCACACCCGTGCATTATTTACCTGGGAATGCGCGTCCTTCTTCACTGTTTTGCACACACACCCCAGGCAGGCTCCTACGCCGCACGCCATCCGCTCTTCCAGCGACAGATAGCAGGGAATGCCGTGGCGGATGGCAAATTGCCGGACAAAATGAAGCATTACCATCGGTCCGCACGCATAAATGACATCCGCGGTCAGACGATGAGCATTCACGGCGTCCAGCACATTCCCCCGTGTTCCGAAGCTTCCGTCCTCCGTTGCGATATATACGCTGCCATAGCTCTTAAACTCTTCTGTCAGGAACTGCTCACTTCGAAAACCGAGCACAATTTCCCGTTTGCCTTCCAGCTGCGCAGCCAGCTCCAGCAGCGGCGGAATCCCGATTCCCCCGCCGATCAGCAATGCGCTCCTGCCCCGGCCGCCCTTTGAAAGAGGATATCCGTTCCCGAGCGGACCTATAATGTCAACGCTGTCTCCCGGCTGCAGTCCGGAAAATTCTTTTGTCCCTTCCCCGGCGAGCCGGTAGACCAGGCGGATGACTCCGTTTTCCGGGTCCGTCCGGCAGATACTGATGGGGCGGGGAAGCAGCCGGCTTTTATCCGCACAATACAGGCTTACAAACTGCCCGGGGACAGCATGAGCCGCAACGGACCCGGTTTTCAGATACAGACTGTAAATTCCGTTACCAATCGCTTCCTGCCGGACAACCGCGGCACGTTCCTGAAACTTTTCTGTCATG
>Ga0256404_1003975_pt1 | contig 28863 bp, 30 predicted proteins | sample RumenRJG_01DNA_FD_185990 | JGI IMG/M metagenome (GOLD analysis project Ga0256404, IMG submission 185990) | Bovine rumen microbial communities from Lethbridge, Alberta, Canada - RJG_01 | ecosystem: Host-associated > Mammals > Digestive system > Stomach > Rumen | place: Canada: Alberta | collected...
GAAGGCGGTCGATACAGTTGCTATATCGGCGCCGATATGATCATGGTGCCGTGCAGCTTTGATCAGGAGAGAAGATATGAAGTGTCGCTGAAAGACATGTCGATAGAAGAAGCTTGGAACAGCAAGCCGTTTGAACGATTTAGGGACAGAATGCGGAATTCCTGTCCTGAATGTGAGAAGCGAGAACTGTGTCTGGGTGGATGTCCGTTGATGCCGGAAATCGTGTTCTGTGATAGTGAGAAGAGGATCAGAAAGGAATAAAATTGAAGAGCGAGACTGATTTTGTGACAAACCCTAGTAGCAGTTGCTATACGATTACGCTTCGGATAGATAATTTGGAGGATATTATTTGTCTTTCGAGTACTGCAGAGGTAAAGAGAAAAGCGATTGGTTTAAAACTCTAAAAAATGGAGATTCAAATGTGAGTTGAATAATGAAATACGATCCTATAACCGAAATCGACATCCACGGCATGCAACCGGAAGAAGCAGTAAAAACAGTATCAAAACTCATCGAGAGAGCACCGGACACTGTCTACCGTATCCGGGTGATCCACGGATATCACAGAGGCAATGTCCTGCAGCGGGCGCTCTACGATGAGTTCGATTACTTCCATACATCGGATAGAGTGCAGCGTTTAGAAGGAGGAAGCAATCCCGGGATTACGGAAATCATTCTGCGGGAATGGTAAGCAAGGTAAGAAAGGACAGGTAGAAACGATGAAGACATTAGTAGCATATTTCAGTGCGTCCGGCATCACGCGAAGGCAGGCAGAGGTCCTGGCGGAAGCGGCGGGTGCGGATCTCTTTGAAATCGTACCGGAGAAGCCGTACACGGAAGCGGACCTCAAGTACATGAACCCGCTGGCAAGATGCAATAAAGAGAAGTTGGGCAGAAAGGACGTGCCAGTGGCCGCGAGCATCGAGAATTTCGATCAGTATGATGTCGTGCTCCTCGGATTTCCGATCTGGTACGGCGGTGCTCCCAACGTCATAAACACCTTTGCCAAGGGCTACGACTGGCAGGGCAAGCGAATCGGTATCTTTGCCACCTCCGGCGGCAGCGGGATCGGCCGGACAGCCGCCAAACTGCAGCCGTTTGTGAAAGGCGCGGAGATCGCGGATGCGCAGGTGAACCTGCCTTTGGATGAGGAGGCCCTGAAGGCCTGGAAGGAGACGATATGAGTAAGAAAGTATTGATTCTGATGGGAAGTCCGAGAAAAAATGGGAATACGCAGATCCTTTGCGAAGAGTTCGCTCGGGGAGCCAGAGAAGCAGGAAATGAGGTGGAACTGGTTTTGATCAGGGAGAAGAACATTCATGGCTGCGTTGCCTGCGGAGCATGCAGAAGCAACGGCGGCACATGCGTTCAGCAGGATGACATGCAGCCGGTCTATGCTTCTATAGAGGCGGCAGACGCGATCGTACTCGGATCTCCGATTTACTACTACACCTGGTCTTCGCAGATGAAGACAGTGCTGGACCGGTTTTATGCGAAATCACCACTTTTGCAGAACAAGACCTTCTATCTGATCAGCGCCTGCCATGCGGGGGAAGAAAAGTATACGGAAACCATGCTGGACACCTTCCGGAAGTTCCATATGTGCTTCCGCGCCGGGGGCAACAAGGAAGGCGGATACGTGTTCGGTCTGGGAGCAGGAGCCCCGGGCGATGTGAAGGCAAGTCCCGCCATGCAGAAGGCGTATGAAATGGGGAAGAACGTTTAGGACCATAAACAGAGACCATGACAACCATCAACGACATCTACATAACTTCATACAACGACCTGAAACAGGCGGTGCAGGAGCTGGGCTTCCTGCCGTTCTTCGCGTGCAGCGTGCCGGGCTTTTCCATCGAGGAGCATGTGGCAGAGGACCTTTGGTACTCGGCGAGCGAAGGCTGGCAGGTCTGGGACTGGAAAGGACCGCTGATCAACGATCTGAACTGCGGCTACGGCAAGTTCTTCGACAAGAAGGCCGTCTATATAAGCCGGGACTGGTTTCCGGATTTTGCAAACTACCGAAGAGACGGATACGATTTCGACGCGCGGTTCGAGGACGGACTCGCGAGCTACAAAGACAGGACGCTTTATAATCTGGTCGAGCAGAACGGGCCGGTGCTTTCGAAACAGCTGAAGGCGCTCGGCAACTTCCGAAAGGGCGGCAACAAAGGCTTCGACACATGCATCACCCGGCTGCAGGTGCAGGGGTACGTGATCATCAGCGACTTTGTCTACATGGTCGATAAGAAGGGCAACGAGTACGGATGGGGCGTGGCGGAATACTCCACGCCGGAACAGTTTATGGGCCCGGATTTTGCAAAGGCCGTCTACGCGCGGCAGCCCGCCGAATCCTATGAACGGATCCTGGACCACCTGACGAAGATCCTACCGGGCGCAGACGAAAAAGCCATTCGAAAACTGTTGAAGTAAACTTATACAAGAAATGAGACTGTTTATTGCGATCAAACTGAATCACGAAATGCGGGAAGCCCTTGCGAGCATGCAGCAGTCCATGCGAAGGCAGGGCGTTACCGGTAATTTCACCCGGGATGAGAACATGCATCTGACCCTGGCGTTCATCGGAGACTATCCGGATCCGGAAGCCGTGGTGGAGATCATGGAGCAGGTCCGGTTCGAGCCGTTTGAGATCAGCCTGTCCGGCATAGGAGCCTTCGGCCGGCTCTGGTGGGCAGGGATCAGCGAGAGCCTGGAACTAAAAGCGTTTGTCAGGAGACTTCGCCATGCGCTCGCGGAGGCGGGGATCCCCTTTGATCACAAGAAGTTCTCACCCCACATCACCCTCATCCGCAAACCCGAAAGCAGAAACGGCAAGATGCCGCCGGATCTTTTAGAAGGCGTCCCCCAGGCGTCCATGACGGTCGATCACATTTCTCTGATGCGCTCAGACCGCGGGAAGCATGGGATGGTGTATACGGAACTATATAGAACAAGGGATTGATATGAGCGAGTCGTACACAAATCTGATTGCCAGAGGCTGGACGAGACACGACTGCGATATCTCTTGATGTAAAAATCACTTCTGTTGCGCCTGTTTCTCACCCCAGATATTTCCAGTTCTAAATTGTTTCTCCATCGCGCACAATTTGATGTAATAATTGTAGAACATGTGGTGAGATTTCACCATGATTCACGCTGGTTTTACATTCCGGTACAACCGCTATTGCATTAATAGAATATTTTGTAAACACTTAAGAGTAATCCACGATTTTTACCGTGGATACCAGGGCTAAATGGTGAGAAACAGGGTCAAATCCTATCAAAATTACATCGTATGATCGTCCCATAGTCAAATTGCAGGATCCTTGCGGAACCCCATCAGCGCCATGACGCGCTCAGCGCTGTCCCGGTCCGTCAGCATTTCCAGCAGCCGGAAGGCAACCTCGGCAGCTGTCGAAGGTCCGCAGGATGTGATCAGATTTCCATCGGTGACGACACGTTCGTCCGCCAGAACCTCCGCGCCGAACGCGGCTAATTGCTTTTGTCTATGACCGCCGCTCAAAGCGTAGGTCGTCGCTTGTTTCCCTTCAAGGATCCCGCTGTTTCCCAAAGCCAGCGCGCCGACGCAAATACTCGCAATTGGTTTGCCCGCTTTATGGAACGCCCGGATCAGCCCCGCGGTGTCTTGCCGGTAGGCTTCATCATAATAACCGTACTCTTCGAACCCGCCGGGGATCGCCAGCGCGTCGTAATCGGCCGCGCACACACTCACGGGCGAACACACCCCGGCGCCTCTGCGCCACAGCACCCGATCGACCGTGATCGGCACATCAAAGGTGCTCCGCACTTCCCGCGCATAACCGGCTGTTTCATATGTGATATCGAGTCCGCCCTCCAGCTTCGCCCAGCCCAGCACATCCGCGAACGCGCTGAACTCCAGAAGCTCGAACCCGCTCAAAGCAAGCAATAAAACTTTCATAACCATCCTCCCGCTCCTATTATAGTCAATGGCAAAAGGCCGGGCAATACTATTGACAGACCGCTGCGAGGATGGGATGATGGTAGAAAACCTGCTGCAAAAGCAGGAAATTCTGTTAAACTACAAATCCTGTTGAACCACAGAAACGGAGACGTGTTGAGATGAGATCTGGTGTGATGCGGCCTGGTGTGATGCGGAAGATTGGAATCGCGGTCATTGCCCTGGCGGTGATCATTTCCATGGCTGCTGCTTTTGCGGCGTGCGGCGTATCCTCGGACAAATCGGACAGCGAAGCAGGGGCGCGGATCGACTACATCCAAAAGGCCGAAACAGAAAACGGCGTCGTCTACTGGGAAGCGGCGATCAAAGAAGAAATCGATTGGGAGGCCCTGGGTACGGACGCGCAGGCAGCGACCGCGATCGAGGCAATCGCCCAATGTGTCGGCAGTGCGGATACCCCCTCCGCGGATCTTTGCCAGGTGGAAGGTTTCCAGGGAGCGGACGGTCTGCCCGCGTTCCTCTGGGAGGTTGATCAGAACGACCGGATCACCCTGTATAAAAACGACGGCGCAAAAGCAGGCGAATACACGCTTACCCAGAAAGACCTCGACCGGATTCTGAGCTCGAAAGGCTTCCAGTTAAAAGAGGATGAGTGGGACTAGGAAGGAGCAAACAAAATGATCAGACAAATCATTCACATAGACGAAGAAAAATGTAACGGCTGCGGCATCTGTGCCGAGGCGTGCCATGAAGGCGCCATCGAAATGGTCGACGGCAAAGCGAAGCTCGTGCGGGAAAACTTCTGCGACGGCTTCGGCGACTGTCTGCCGGCTTGTCCGACAGGAGCAATCACCTTCGAAGAACGGGAAGCGCCGGAATACGACGAAGCGGCGGTCAAGATCAACAAGATGATGAAGGAACTGCACGCGGGCGGCGGCTGTCCCGGCGCCCAGGTGGCGCAGTTTTCCGGCGCGCAGGGAGATAGTGCGCAGGGTGCGGACCATGCGCCGGAAGACCCTGCGACGAACTCCGACCGTGCGACGGCATCAGCGCAGCCTGCCGCACAGCCTGCCGGCGGGAAGCCCGTTTCGCGACTCGCCCAGTGGCCGTGTCAGATCAAGCTGGTCCCGATTCAGGCGCCTTTCTTCGAGGGAGCGAAGCTCCTAATCGCAGCGGACTGTACTGCCTTTGCATATGCCGCGCTTCATGAAGACTACATGAAGGGCCGGGTCACCATCATCGGTTGCCCGAAGCTGGATGATGTCGACTACACCGACAAGCTGACGCAGATCATTGCTCTGAACGACATCCGGGAAGTGACGATCGTGCGCATGGAAGTCCCGTGCTGCGGCGGCCTGCAGCGGGCAGCGGAAAACGCCCTCAAAGCCAGCGGCAAATTCATTCCGTGGCAGGTGGTCACCATCTCAAGGGATGGGCGGGTGCTCGACTAACACATGATTAGCGTTTGATGTTTTACCGCAGATTTCGGATTGTCGTAGTTTCTTCACCAAAAGGTGACGAAAACTACGACTTTCTTTTTTGATCGGCTTATATTCGGTGTCCCGGGGGCAGCATGAATGGTTGCAAAGGTTGATTGGAAGCACACAGTCATAGTTTTTGCATCAAATCGATCAAAGAACTACGACTGGAATTTTCTGCGGCACACATATTCCTTGTGCAAAATCAAATAGTAGTAGTTATTGTGCCTTTAGTGAACAAAAACTACTACATTCCGAAGTTCACAAGCGAATCCCATGGGCGCCACAGAACAGCTCTTCACCAAACAAACACGTTTCACACACCGGAGATTCATGCCGGTTTCTTACAATAACTCCATCAAGATAATGATGGAGGAAAATCATGAAAAGATTATTGACGGCAGCGGCAGCGTTCGCGATCATGACGCTGCTGATTCTTTGCGGATGCGCGGGGAATACGGGCACATCCGGATCGGACAGCACATCCGAAACCAAAGCGGCCATCGAGAAAGCGCTGGATCTTTCCAACATGGACGCGGAGTGGACCTACTCGGAGGACGCGGACGCATGGACGATGAGCTCCGTGACGGCAGTGACGAACCCGGAGATCGAGGATGAACAGGGCGTCTCTGTGTGCGTACCGGGCGCCTATGTCAAAGGCATCGACACCGATGGGGACGGCAAAGAGGACGTGACCGGTGACACAGCGGGCGTGACTGGCGACACCGCGGACGTGACTGGCGACACCGCGGACGTGACCGGCGACACCGCGGATGGATCGGTAATAGGCGATCTGGTGATCGATCAGGACGCTGAGGTCACCAGCACCAACGGGCAGGTCTATACGGCAGCCACGGCACCGGTCATCGTCAACACCGGCGCTGCCGGATACAGTGAGCAGCAGAACCAGAACGCCCAGACGACCTACGCGAAGGAAGGCTACATCAATGTGGCCTGCGGAAATCGCGGCAAGCAAAGTCAGACGACTGACGAAAACGGCGATACGGTGTACACAGGAGACGCGCCGTCCTGTCTCGTGGATCAGAAAAACGCGGTCCGCTTCGTCAAGTACAATATTCTCCTCGGCAATCTTCCGGGAAGCGTCGACTATTTCGTCTCGACCGGCGGTAGCGGCGGCGGCGCGCACGCAGTCATGCTGGCGGCCACATCAGACAATTCGGATTACTACGCCTATGAAGCAAAAGCAGGAGCGGTTGGTGTTTACCAAGACGGGGATGATTTTGTAACAACCGTCACCATCGATGGCGAAGAGGTCGCTCTCTCCGACGGCATGTGGGGATGCATGGCCTACAGCGCCATCACCTCACTGCAGGAAGCAGACATGGCGATGGCTTTTGAATACTATCTGGATTCGGATTATGATTTCAACACATCTTTCCAAAAGCAGATGGCAGAGTACCTCTCCGCAGAGTATATGGATTACATCAACGAGAAGAATCTTTCCGTGAAGGAATCCGCCGTTGGATTTGATCTGGACGGCGACGGGAAACTGAAAAGCACCATCGACCTGACCATCGAATACGACAAAGAAAAATACGCCGACACCAACGGATACGGCGGCACCTATCTGGACCTGTACCTCGCGGAGTTTGAGCAGAGTCTGGCAGACTACCTCGACCGTCTCGACTACGCTGAAGGATGGACCTGGTTCGACGCCGATGGAAACGCGCTCTCCGACAGCGAAGTCGCAGCCATGAGCGCAGAGGATAAAGCAACCGCCGTCCTCGAAGGCAGATACGCAAAGAGCGAAACGGCGGGCGGCGAACCGATGGCCGGCATGCAGGGCGGCAGACCGAATGGTGAAAAGGCGGATGGCGAGAAGCCGGATGGCAAGATGCAGGGCGGTGAAAAGTCGAACGGCGAGATGCCGGATGGCAAGATGCAGGGCGGTGAAAAGTCGAACGGCGAGATGCCACAGGGCGGCAGACCGAATGTGAACCCGCCTGGTGGGCAGATGCCGCAGGGCGGCGACCAGCAGGATAGCGCAGGCAACGGCGATGCAGTCGGCACGCCGGATGCGGGTACGACCCAGTCCGCCGGAAGCAGCACGGACTCCGCGAATTACGATTCCTTTGATGCGATGCTGAATGCATACCAGGAGGACATCGAATCGATTCAGTCCGGCGATGAATACGGCAACAACATCGTTGACCTGTATGACCCAACAAACTACATCGGCGCGGAAGGAACCAGCGATCCCACATGGACCAGGATCCTGATGGGCGCGTCCGAAGGGGACATTTCCATGATGAACTCCCTGAACCTGCAGCTTGCCTGGCTGAACGCCGGCACGGATGCCGAAATCGAATGGCAGTGGGACGGCGGACACGTTCCGTCGGAGATCCTTGGTGATTCCCTCCCCCTGTACGTGGATATGATGTACGGAAAGTATGTGGACGGCGCCGTGGATGTTCAGAAACCTAAAGCACAGGAGCAGACATCAAACGGAACTGCCGACGAGCCGACCGGCACAGATGTCTCCGACTGGGTAGACTATGAGGACGGAACCGTCAGCTTTTCGCTGGCCGACGCAGCCTCCTACCGAACTGCCGGCGCAGCAAAATCCATCCCGGGCTTTGATGTCATAGACTACGGCCAGGAAGACTACGTCTTCGGCAACTCAGAAAACGACGCCAGACACTGGGACAAATACGTCCTCAAAGCACTGGAAGAACACGCCGACACACTGAAAGAGTTATTCAACGCAGGAAGCTGACAGAACCACGGACCCACTGCGCCTCCATCGGTCGACCATCCGCACGGCGCAGACGGTTCGCACGGTATTGCTAGCCCACACGGTGATAATGGTCCGCACGGTGTTGACAAGATTGCGATATACGAGACTATCCGTCAAAGGGTAGTCTCTTTTTTTGTTTCATGCAGGGTGTGGATTTCACCATAACCAAAAGCGAAACGAAGTATCAAGGGTTTCCGCGATCGCCATTTGTACTTTCACAGTCCGAGACAGGTCAAAGTACAAAAGCGAAACGAAGTATCAAGGGTTGCGGGCATCACCATTTGTACTTTCACAGTCCGAAACAGGTCAAAGTACAAAAGCGAAACGAAGTATCAAGGGTTGCGGGCATCACCATTTGTACTTTCACAGTCCGAGACAGGTCAAAGTACAAAAGCCAGACGGAGTATCAAGGGCTCCCGCAACCACCTTTTGTACTTTCACGATCCGAGACGGCACAAAGTACAAAAGTCAAACGAAGTATCAAGGGTTGCGGGCATCGCAATTTGTACTTTCACAATCCGAGACAGCACCAAGTACAAAAGCCAAACGCAGCATCAAGGATATGAAGCGACCACCAGTGATTTAGGCAGAGACTATTGAGCGCTTTAACCACTGTCAAGACGAAGTAGCACCAAAACCTGCGCACCGGCGAGCCTATTAAGGTATTAAAAATATTCCAGGTATGAAAAACATATTTACATAACGCGCGCCGGATGCTATCATTTTTTCAACAGCTGCGCCAACAGCATCAGCTGCGCCAACAACTGCAGCCGCAGCGACAACAACTGCGCCAACCAGCAGCATCACCACCGACTACAACACAACCACCAGAAGGGAAGACAACATGCAGTGCGACATCGCGAAAAGCATCTGTCCGTGTGATACGCCGTGCCCGATCGGCCATGCGCTGTCTATGATAGGCGGCAAGTGGAAACTGAGACTGATCTGCACGATGTACATGGACGGAACACAAAGATACAACACACTTAAGAAGAAGACCAAAGGCATCACGAACGCCATGCTTTCGTCCACGCTGAAAGAACTGGAGGAAGACGGCCTGGTCATCCGCAAGCAGTACGACGAGATGCCCGTCAGAGTCGAGTACTCGCTGACCGAAAAGGGCAAGTCCCTGTGGCCGATCATCCACCGCCTGGGACACTGGGCAAAGGAGGAAGAGTTCGACGGAGACGACGAGAACGGGAGGATCTAGCATGGATCGTTTGTTAGCTTTGCTGATAAAACTTTTCATATTCCTTTCCGGCTTTGCGAAACCCCTCTCCCGCATAGGGATCGGCACTTACGAAGAATGGGCACCCGGCAAAAAGCTGAAGCTTTTGATGGTCGGATACAATGGCGCCAGAAACACCGGCGCGGATGCCAGAGTCGTTGCCGCGGTCAGGCAGATCAAGGAGCTGTTCGGCGCGGAGAACGTGCACATCAGCGTCCTGACTCTCAGCGTGGAATCGCTGAACGGGTACTTTGACGAGGACGTGGAGCTTTTGGATCTCAATTCGATTTTTCTGAAGGACCTGTACCGGGTGTGCTCCTCCCACCACGCGGCCGTGATCTGCGAGGGATCTACTCTCAAGAGTACGTTCGCAAACGCGCTGAGCCTCTTTTTCTGCGAGGCGTCCGGTATCATGGCGAAGCAGGGCAAGCCTTGTATTGCCTTTGGATCAGAGGTCGGATACATGGAGGAAAGCCTGCGCCGGTTCGCGGCGAAAGCCTGCAAAGGCACGTACTTCATCACCCGTACGCAGGAGTCGCAGAAGGTCCTGACCGAACTGGGCCTGGAGGGGCACAAAGGCACGGACACCGCCTGGCTGTATGAGGGTGCGGCGGAGCACGAGACTACCTGCGAGCTTTTGCGCGAGCACGGATGGGACGGGAGCACTCCGCTTCTGGGAATCGCAGTCATCAATCCCTTCCTCTGGCCGGTGCGCGCCTCCCTGGGGAAATGGATCAAGGGCGGCATAACGGGCACGCAGGAAAGCCAATACGACAAGTGGTACTACTACAGCGACTCGCCCCAAAGGCGGAGCGATTACGAGCGATATATCGATGAAATTGCAAAAGCCGCAAACAGCCTTTGCGAAAGGGGAGAGTTCTTCCCGGTGCTTCTGGGAATGGAGCGAATGGATATCGAAGCCTGCAAAAGCCTTATGCAAAAGCTGGAAATGCCGGCTGCCATCTTCCCATCGGGAGATTATACGGCAGATATCATGACCGGGATCCTGCGGGAGCTGTCCTCGCTGATCACCTCCCGGTACCACGCGGCGGTGCTCAGCATGCAGAAGGGATGCCCGATCGTCGCGGTCTCCATGGATGAACGGCTGGACAGCCTGATGAAGGAAGTCGAACTGGAGGACACATATCTGTTCCATGTGCGGGATGAGGATCTGGGAACAGAGCTGATGAACGCGGTACAGAAGGGCTGCAATCGGAGCCAGCAACTTCGGGAGCATCTGGAGCACGAAGTGTGCGCGTATAGAGAAGAACAGAAAAGGATGGGAGCATTTCTGAAACGCTATATCACAGACAGACTGACAAACACACTGGAAGGAACAAAGCATTGAAAGAGACAGTATTCGTAAGCGGAGCAACAGGATTTCTGGGAACGGAAGTGGTCAGCAGACTGCTCACGGAAACAGACGCGGATATCTATGTACTGGTCCGTGCCGAAAATGAAGAAGCGGCGCGCGCCAGACTCCGCAACGCCTGGCACCACGAAGAGAATCTTTATCGTCAGATCGACGGCCCATGCGACGCCCCAACCAGCGGCAGGGTGCACCCGGCAGCCGGGGATTTCACCATGCCCGGACTCGGTCTGACCGAGGAAATGCAGCAGCTGTTCACTGAACAGGTGACCCGCGTCTTCCACTGCGGCGCGGAGATCGGATTCCAGCAGGATGAGAAAACACTCAAGGAAACCAACTGCAAAGGCACCGAGAACATGGTCGCCTTCGCGAAAGCGATGCCGCAGCTGAAGCGGTTCGTCCACGTTTCGACAGCGTATGTCGCGGGACAGAAGACCGGCGTCATCACTGAGGAGGAACTGCCGGCGACTCACTTCAGCAGCCTCTACGAAAAGAGCAAGGCGGAAGCGGAGTACATCGTGATGACCTCCGGACTGAACTACGCCATCTGCCGGCCGGGGATGATCGTCGGCGATTCCCGCACCGGCCGGGTGAAGAATTTCAATACGATCTATTACGTTCTGAAGATGATCCTGCTGGGAAAACTCCGTGTGATCCCGACCCGCGGCGATACGCGCCTCAATCTGGTTCCGGTGGATCACGTGGCGGACGCGGTCGTGAAGATCGGACTGGCGGAGAGCGCGGAAGGCAAGACCTATCATCTGACGTGCCCGACCCATCTGCAGCCCCGCGCGGACGAGCTCCTGCAGTATGTCCGGAAATGGGCGAAAGAGAACCTCGACACAGACATTCCTAAACCGGCTTTCGTGCCTTTGCATGGGCTTAAAAAAGCAGGCCTTGCGTATAACAAACGGCAGGAAGACAGGAAGAAAAACTATCTGTCCAACCTGTTGACCCTGCTGCCGTATTTTTACGGCGGGCAGGATTTCAGCCGCAAAAACACAGACGCGGTGGCGGGTCCGTACGACCTGCACTGGCGCGAGTACATCGACCGGATCCTGGCCTTTGCATGCCGTAAGAACTTCATGCAGCAGACGGACCGGACGGTGTTCCAGCAGGCGCAGGTGCGGCGAAAGAGCGGGAGATATTCCATCACTTATCACGACGTTACCGCGGAGGGGATCACCCCGGTTTCGGGAGCGGAAGCGAACGAACGGATCGAGCAGGCCGCCGGTGCGCTGTGGGCGGACGGCGTGCGCCCGGGCGAGCGCGTGGCACTGTCCGGCATCAATTCCGTGGCGTATATGATCCTCGAACAGGCCATTGGTCTGATCGGTGCGGTGAGCGTGCCGATCTATTACACCACGCCCGCAGAGGAGCTGTCGCTGCTGCTGCAGCGGAGCGGTGCGCGGTGGCTTTTTGTCGGTGATACGAGGATTGCGGAGCAGCTGGGAGACATCCCGCAGCGAATCCGAACAGTATCCTTCTCCGTCGCAGACCCGTCTCCGCAGCCGGGCGTCGTCTCCTGGGACGCGTTCCTGGCGAGAGGGAAAGATTCGGCCCCGGCGGTGCATCCGGGCCCGGACGATCTGGCCACGATCCGCTACACCTCCGGGACGACCGGAGAGCCGAAGGGCGTCATGTTCACCTTTGCCCAGCTGGCGTGGATGGGCGAGGTGCTGACCGGGCTGCTGCCTTGGGAGGAGCGGAACCGGTCCATGCGGTATCTGTCGTTTTTGCCGCTCAGCCATGTGGTGGAGGGGATCCTGGCCGCATACGCGCCGTACTACATGCTGGCAAAATCGGACATCTATTACCTGAACGACTTCGGCGCGCTGACGGACGCGCTGCCGAAGGTGCGGCCGAGCGTGTTCTTTTCCGTGCCGCGGTTTTATGAAAAGGTATGGGAGAAGACCGCCGAAAGCAGCGTCTACAGGAAGTGGGCCGGGATGCGAAACGGCAGGACCAAAGAACGGATGACCGCCATCCTTCGCCGCGGCGTTCTGAAAAAAGCCGGCCTGGACGCCTGCAGTCAGCTCATCGTCGGATCAGCGCCGGTGAGCGAAGCGCTGCTCCGGAATTTCCGCGACATCGGGATCGAGATCCACAACGCCTACGGACAGACAGAGGCCCCGCTGATCACCATCAACCGGCTGGGCGACAACGTGATCCCAACCATCGGAACGCCCCTTCCGGATACGGAGGTGACGGTCACCGACGCGGGGGAACTGCTGGTGAAGGGCCCGCAGGTCATGACCGGCTACTACGGCATGGAGACAGATTGCCTGGAAGATGGTATATTAAGGACAGGCGATCTGGGCACCATACATGCGAACGGACACATCACCCTGACCGGACGAAAAAAAGAAATGATCGTCACCGCCTACGGCAAAAACATCAGCATCCCGAAAATCGAGGAGCGCCTGAAAAACATACCCGGGGTCACGGAAGCGGTGCTGATCGGGGAGGACCGGCCGTACTGCACAGCGCTCCTGTGGACACAGGACAGCGCAACGCAAAAGCCGCAAGACCTCGCAATGCAAAAGCCGCAAGACCTCGATGCGCAGATCCGGTTGATGAACGAGGGGCTGTCCCATCCGGAGCAGGTGAAACGGTTTCGGATCATCGAACGGCCCCTCAGCATTCAGCAGGGCGAGCTGACGCCGAATCTGAAAGTCAAGCGGCGAAATGTCGAAGAGCATTTCAAAGAGATCATCGAAGAGATGTACAAGTGATGATATGTACAAATGAGGAGATGTACAGGTGAGAGAACGTATCAGCAGAAAACTTCTCAGCCGTTTTGAAAAACATACGTCGCAGACTCTCCGGCGGCGGCAGCTGCAGGTGCTGATGAACCTGGCGGCAAAATCCTTCGGAATGCCAAGGGAAACGCTCGGCAATGGCTCCGCTGCGGAAGCCCTCCGGCAGTACGCGGACTTCACATGCCGGTGCATGCGAGGCGCCGGCGTGCTGGGGAGCGGCGCGGAGGAAGGCGGCACAAACAGGAGCAGCCTGGAGGAAACACTCTTCCGGGACGCCCGCAGGCTGGGCGAAAAGATCCGGCGGATCACCGGCCTGACCGCGGACGAAGATCTGAAGCGGCTGATCGTCCTGCTCTACCGGAACATCGGCATCCACATGACAATCGACGGGCAGATCGCAGGAGCAGACGAAAAGCAGATCACAGGCGAAACCGAAGGACGAACCGAAGACGAAATCACAGGTGAGATCGCAGCCGAACGCGCGGGCGAACTGACCGTCTCGGCGTGCTATTTCAGCCGGTGCTACTCCCCGGCCGAGTGCAGGCTGATGTCCTGCGTGGACGCGGGGATCGTTACGGGGATCTGCGGCGGAGGCTGCTTGCGGTTCAGCCAAAGGATCACCGAAGGATGCGGCTTTTGCCGTGCGCATCTGACAGAGGAAGGGAAGATTTTGCAGAAGGGGAAATGCAATGAGTGAGAAAAAGACAGCGATCGTAATCGGGACTGGCGCAGGCGGCGCCACGATGGCGAAGGAACTGCAGGGGGAGTATCAGGTGACGATCCTGGAGGAAGGCGGGCGGTTCCGTCCCTTTTCCTATTCGGTCGATAAACTTGCCGGCTTCCGGCGGACCGGGGTCTACCGGGACGAGCGGATGATACAGATGCTGTTCCCGAACATGGTCGTCGATAAAAATAAGGATATGGTCATGGTGCGCGGCAAAGGCATCGGCGGGACCACGACCCTCGCGACAGGAAACGCGGTCCGCTACGACGGCGCGATCCGGAAACTGGGCATCGATCTCGACGCGGAATTTGAAGAGCTGTACGAGGAGCTGCCGATCACGACAGAGCATCAGAAATACTGGACCGATACGACGAAGAAGATGTTCGCCCTGTTTGAAGAGATGGGACTGGACCCTGTCGTCACGCCCAAGCTGCTGAACCCCGAGAAGTGCGTCGGCTGCGGGCACTGCGCCATTGGATGCCCCACGGGCGCCAAGTGGGATACGCGGAGCCTGCTGGAGGATGCGGTCATGCAGGGCGCGGATCTCGTGACGGGATGCAAGGTGACCGATCTCACCATCGAAGACGGCGTCGTGACCACCGTTCATGCAAAGGCAAAAGGCGGCAGCCGGACCTTCACTGCGGACCTTGTGGTGCTGGCCGCAGGCGGGCTCGGCACGCCGGTGATTCTGGAAAAGTCCGGGATCCCTTGTCAGGAGACACTGTTTGTGGATCCGGTGCTCTGCGTGGCGGGAGTCATTCCGGGAATCCGGCAGGACCAGCAGCTGCTCATGCCCTTTATCAGCCAGCAGGAAGGGTACATTCTGTCGCCATATATTGACTATCTGAGTTTCTTTTTTAACCGGCAATGGCGCAAGCCAATTACGGGACTGGTCAGCATGATGATCAAGCTGGCCGATGAGGAAAACGGCAGCGTGTCCGGCAGAAAGATCCGCAAGACGATGACCATGCGCGACGAGGAACGCATGGGCAGAGCCGTCGCCCAGTGCCGCAAGATACTGGAGCGGCTGGGCGTTCCGAAGGAAGAGCAGTTCCCGGGAACTCTCAACGCGGGCCATCCGGGCGGCATGCTGCCTTTGACGGAAGCGGAGCGTGAGACTTTGCACAGCCCGCTGCTGCCGGAGAACCTGTACGTTGCGGACGCGACGATCCTTCCGGAGGCGATGGGCAATCCGCCGATCCTGACGATCATGGCGCTGGCCAAGAGGATCGCTTCCATTATCAAACAAGGATAAATATCAAACAAAGATAAATCCAAGGTGAGGTTAAGATATGAAATACAGACCCGACAAAAACGGCACGATGATTTCCCAGCTGGGATACGGCTGTATGCGTTTCACGCGCAAAGGCCCCAACGTGGATTTCGAGAAGGCTGAGCGCGAAGTGATGCGCGCCATTGACGCCGGCGTGAATTATTTCGACACGGCGTATCTCTATCCGGGAAGCGAGGCGTGCCTTGGACGGGTATTGCAGAAGAATCATTGCCGGGAAAAGGTGCTGATCGCGACGAAACTGCCCCAGTATATGATCCGCTCGGCGAAGGCCATCGAGAAGACTTTTCAGGAGGAGCTGGAGCGGCTGCAGACCGACTATGTCGACTACTATCTCATGCACATGTTCACCGATCCCGGGGAGTGGGAGAAGCTGCAGTCCTTCGGCATCGAGGAGTGGATCGAAAAGCATAAAGCCGACGGGAGCATCCGGAACATCGGCTTTTCCTTTCACGGGGACAGCGATACCTTCCTGAAGATCCTGGATCTGTACGACTGGGACATCTGCCAGATCCAGTACAACTATCTGGACGAAACCAGCCAGGCGGCTGCGGTCCGCGTCGTCCGCGCGATCAAGAAGAGGTTGTAAACTTGAGAATCACAAAATCAGAAATCAAAGCAGCGTTCAAAACCTCCCTTCCGATCATGGTGACCTTCATCGTGCTCGGAATCGGGTTTGGACTGCTTTTGCAAAAGCATGGATTCGGGCCGGTGTGGGCGCTGGCCTCAGGAATCGTTATTTTCAGTGGAACCGTGCAGTTCGTCAGCGTCGCGCTGATGAGCACCGGTTCTGTTTTCATGTCCGCGCTGACGGCGCTGATGGTATCGGCGCGGCATATCTTTTTCAGCATATCGATGATTGGAAGATACCGCGACGAGGGGAAACGGAAGTGGTACCTGTTTTACGCGCTGTGCGACGAGACCTACGCGATGCTCAGCAGGGACGAGGTGCCCGCCGGTGTCAACGTCAGCGGATACCGGCTCCTCGTTACGCTCTTTGACCAGACGTCCTGGATCGTGGGATGTGTTCTGGGCGGGTGGATCGGCACGCTTCTGAACTTCGATTCCACGGGAATCGACTTCGCCATGACTGCCCTGTTCACGACAGTCTTCCTGCAGCAGTGGATCGATTCCAAAAGCCACATTCCCGCGCTGACCGGCGTCCTCGCAACGCTCGCCTGCCGTCTGGCGTTCGGACCGGATCTGTTCCTGATCCCGGCCATGGTGATCATCATCATCGTGATGACCGTGATGCGAAAGAAAATCGAGGCGGGAGGTGAGCAGGATGACTGAATACGGACACGCGATGCTTATCATCGCCGTCATGGGCGGCGCGGTGCTGGCGACCAGGATCCTCCCAGTGCTCGTGTTCGGGAGGAGCGACAAGGTCCCGGAATTCATCCTGTATCTGGGGAAGGTCATCCCCTATACGGCGATGGGGCTTTTGATCGTGTACTGCTTGCGGGACGTGTCGATTTTGCACGGCTCCCACGGCCTGCCGGAGCTGATCGCTTTGGCGGCGGTGACCGCGTCGTACCTCTGGAAACGCAATACGATTCTCAGCGTCATCATCGGGACGGTGATTTACATGTTCCTGGTGCAGGTGGTATTCTTATAATCGAGTAGACACCTAATCGGATAGACACCACGAGAGAAAGGCAAAATCATGAAGCAAAAGCCGCTGATACTTGTTACAAATGATGATGGCATCGACGCTCCGGGTCTGGCAGCGGCAGCAAGGGGCGCCATGCGGGTCGGAGAGGTTGTGATCGCGGCGCCGAGCGAGCAGCACACCGCAATGGGAAGAGCCTATCCGGACAGAGAGGATCTCGGTGTGATTGACATCGTGCAGTTGGATATCGGTATGGGCATGCCGGTGGAAGCCTATGCGGTGCATGGATCGCCGGGGTACGCGGCAGCGTACGGGATCGCTGAGATCGCGACGAAGATCAAAGGCAGGAAACCGGATATTACGGTCAGCGGAATCAACACAGGCGCCAACTGCGGCACATCCATTACAAGCAGCGGAACGATCGGGGCGGCGCTGGAATCCGTGGATATGAACGTGCCTGCTCTGGCCATGTCCCAGGAGGTTTTGGATTACGACTCTCGCTGGCCGGATTTCACGACGCTAAGTTTTCGCAGCGCCGAGCTGGCAACGGAATTCTGGCTTCGGTACATTCTGGAAAGAGGCATGCCCAACGAGGCAGATCTGCTGAACGTAAACGTACCGGAAGTTGAGATCTCCCCGGATGACTATCTGTTCACTTTTCTGGAAACCCATCCATATTACAAAGCGCAGCCGGTCCCGGATCGGGACTGGCAAAAGCCGTATCGGATACGTTTTGATTCTGAATTCGGGGACACGGACGCCCAGGAAGGAAGCGATATCCATACGCTTCAGTTCAAGCGAAAAACGTCCGTCACCCCACTGACGGTCGACATGACCAAGAGGTGAAAGCAGGTGAGGCAGGGCGTTCGTTAGTCGGTAGGCGTCCTCAGTTGACCAAGCGGTGAAAGCCGATGAGGCAGGGCGCTCGTCAGTCGGACGGCGTCCCCAGTTGACTAAGAGGTGAAAGCCGGTGAGGCAGCGCGCTCGTCAGTCGGTAGGCTTTTCCAGTGTGATGGCGATGACCGAAGCGATGATCAGCGCCCCGCCGAAGAGCTGCAGCGCGGTCAGGGATTCGTGGAACACGATCCAGGATACGATGATGGTGACGACCGGCAGTACGTTCATCAGGATCGACGAGACGATGATCGGCAGCTTGCCGACGCCGTACATGTACAGCAGGTTCGCCAGGCCGATGCAGATCACTGCGAAGAGGATCGTCAGAAGGGCGTTCTTCATTCCGATGTTCAGAATATTCTCCGGCTCATAGAGGAGGAAAATCGGAATATCCACCAGCGCGCCGGCGCTGAACATGGCGGTAGTGACCGTCATCGAAGAGTATTTCCCATTCAGCGGCTTGCCGAGGATAATGTAGATCGCCCAGAATACGGCGGCCAGAAAGAGCAGGGCGATGCCGAGCAGTGTTCCGGACACTTCTCCGTTTCCTGCGCCGAACACAATAATGACGACGCCGATGATCGATACGATGACGCCGATGAGCTTCAGCTTGGTGATCTTCGTGCCGTACAGGATCCTGTCTCCAAACAATCCGAACAAAGGCACCATCGCCAGAATGATCGATGAAAGCGCGGCGCTCGTCATACCGATCCCGATCGCCTCGAAGATGTAATAGACGCCGGTCCCCAGACCGCCCGCAATAAGGAACCGAAGCAGATCCCCCTTCTCGACCCGGAAGGGCCCCTGCACGACCCGGTGGGCGATGTGCATGAGGATGGCCACGATGATCAGCCGCATGCAGACAAGGGTAACGGAGTCAATGTAGTGCAGCATGTATTCGATAAATACAAAATCAAAACCTCCGGCGAACGGGAGATAAAAAGCTGCCAATAAAGGTAATAGTTTAGAGTCTTTCTTTTGCGTCATAATAAAAACACCTTTTCGGTGACAAGGTTTGACATGGTTCAATTCTTCCGAAAGTCAGTATAGTGGAGGGGTCAGGAATAGTCAACCGGAGCGACTGGGGCGATGAGGGGACGATGATGGGGCGATGAGGGGGCTTCGTTCTCCAATCTGCCTGTTTCCGTCGACCCAGTTCAGATGAGTACAAAACCGGATCGCGGAGACCCTTGATACTTCGTTTCGCGTTTGTACTTTTGAACCACGCGGGAAGTGAAAGTACAAAACCAGATCGCCGAACCCCTTGATACTTCGTTTCGTATTTGTACTTTTGAACCACGCGGGAGAAGAAAGTACAAAACCAGATCGCCAGAACCCTTGATACTTCGTTTCGTATTTGTACTTTTGAACCACGCGGGAGAAGAAAGTACAAAACCAGATCGCGGAACCCCTTGATACTTCGTTTCGCATTTGTACTTTTGAACCACGCGGGAGGTGAAAGTACAAAACCGGATCGCCATCCGCGGCCGATTTGTGGTACATTAAATGTACTAGAGGAAAGATGGTGAATAGACTATGAATGAATCAATAAATAAAAAGATACTGGTGGTCAATCCGGGCTCCACGTCGACCAAGATCGCGGTCTTCGAAGCAGCAGCGTCCGAAAACGCAACGCCCGAAGCAGCGACGCCCGAAACCGCGACGCAGCCTGCAGCCGACAAATCACCGACGCCCGAAACGGCAACGCAACCTGCAACCGACAAATCACCGACGCCCGAAACCGCGACGCAGCCTGCAGCCGACAAATCACCGACGCCCGAAACCGCGACGCAGCCAACAACCAGCGGGCCCCTCACCGAGGTCTTCAGCGAAACGCTGCGGCACGACGCCAACAAACTGCAGAGCCTTGGCGCGATCAAGGACCAGTTGGATTACCGTAAACAGGTCGTGATGGAGGCGCTTAAGGAATGCGGCTGCGAGCTGACGGAACTGTCCGCGATCGCCTGCCGGGGCGGGCTGCTGCGGCAGATCCCCGCGGGTACGTACCGGGTAAGTGACGCGATGGTGCGGGACTGCCGCATCGGGGTCAGCGGACAGCACGCGTCGAATCTGGGCGCGATGATCGGGAGCGAACTGGAGCGGGAAAGCGGCGTTCCGGCCTTTGTAGTAGACCCGCCGGTGGTCAACGAACTGTCTAAACTTGCCCGGTATTCCGGATACCCGACCATCGAGCGGATATGCGTGTTTCACGCACTGAACCAGAAGGCGATCGCCCGGCGCTACGCGGCGTCCGTGGGGAAAGCGTACGAAGAAATGAACCTGCTCGTCTGCCATATGGGCGGCGGGGTGTCCGTCGGCGCCCATGTCAAAGGCAGGGTCCTCGATACCGAGGATATGGTCAGCGGAGAAGGACCTTTCGCGCCGGAGCGGGCAGGTAGCCTTCCGGTGGATAAAGTCATCGACATGTGCTTCGACAGCGGCATGACCAGAGAGGAAATCAAGCGGACGTTCTCCCGGAAGGGAGGCCTTCTGGCCTATACCGGCACCAACGAGATGCGGGTGCTTTTGCAGAAGGCCGCGGAAGGAGACGAAGCTGTACAGGAGGTGCTGGACGCGTTCTATTACCAGATCGGCAAGGAAATCGCGGCGATGTCCGTCGCCATGAAGGGCGAGGTCGACCAGATCATCTTCACTGGCGGCATCGCCCACAGCACGGTCGTGACCGACGCCATCACAGAGCTGGTCGGCTGGATCGCGCCGGTTACGATCTATCCCGGCGAAGAGGAAATGCACGCCCTGGCTGCGGGCGCGTGGCGCGTGCTCACCGGACAGGAAGAAGCGAAGGAGTATTAAAAAAACAGCTGGGATCAGTCCCAGCTGTCATCGTCCATTCGTTCTGCTTTTTCCTCGGCGAACCAGAAGTTGTAGATCACTTTGTACAGTCTGGCAGTCTCTTCACTGTCGCAGACAAACCGAATCTGCAGCGGATACGGATGGGTATCCATAAACGCCAGCATCGTACGCATGAGATCACCGATCACGCTGAAGTTTTCGGATTGTGTTTCCGAAGGGACCACAGCCTGAAAGGATAGAACAGCAGCCTGCTCGGTGTTTTTTTTCTGCAAAATGCCGTCAAGCACGGTTAGGTCGCCCGGGCACACAGCGGCGCCCTCAAACTCGTCTTTTGTTCCGGTGAGTACTTCTAAACGCATTTCAAACTCCGTTTCTCCTGTCTGAGAAATGTATCTTCCGCGTCAGTATAACAGGAATCAAACCGGAAGACAATTCCGGGAAGATGATTCTAGAACGTTGTCGCAGCTGATTCTTGCTGTCCTGTGCTGAGAAGATCTTTTCCGGATTTCGCAGCCAGGTGCGTTGCTGCCTTTGCGACGGGATAATGGTTGGCGATGTATGGGCAGCCGCAGATGCAGCTGCGCAGATCGGAACTCTGCACGAGGTGTTTGGCCTCAGGCAGTGACATATGATGGTCACAGATCAAGGCTTCCTCTACGAGAGATACATAGTTTTCCGCGATGCTTTCAGGTTCATATTTTATCATGGTCATACCTCCTTCATAAAAAAATGCGTAAGCCCGCATGTTTGGACTTACGCATTGATTGCTACGCAACATAGATCTTATTTACAGGTATGATTGTAGCATACTGCGCGGGAAATGCACGTAGTCTGCGCTACAGATTCAACTGTTTTTTTGATCGCAGCTCAGGCATCACGCGGCTCAGGCACCACGCGGCTCAGGCACCACGCGGCTCAGGCATCACCCCGCGGCGGCATGCCCGGCGGGGGTCCGCACAGCTTCATGGTCAGAGGCAGGCCTGTCCAGATACCGACCAATGCGGAGACATAGACGGAAAGCAAAGCCCACGGCCATGCGTGGAGCCACGCTCCGAAGTACGCTGGTGTGAAGATGCCGATGTATTTGCCGGCCATGACGGCGATCATGAACAGACTCATAAACGTTCCCAGAATCAATGCCAGAACAGCAGTCGACACTAACGTAAACGGAACGGTCTGCGGTTTCAATCCGCATTTCAGCGCGACGAAATCACCGAATCTGGTGATTGGAATAAACAGCACGATCAACGTGCTGAGCGGGAACGCGATGATAAATCCGAACAGAAATCCGCCGAAGGTGAGATGGCCAGTGGCGACCAGCGTCAGAACGATGCAGAGCACCACATTGATGATCAATGAGATCCAGATGTTCAGCGTCAGATTAAACTTATTAAAGATTTTACTCACAAAAAACACTCCTTCCAATCTACATACATAATCTGCATACATCCAATTCAAAATTACTTCTGAAGATTGTACGGCTGGAGGCTTCCTTGCTTAATGGGAGTATAGCATGACGAAAATAAGGAAACTTGTAGCGCAGGCTACAGGTTTTTGCCTGTACAAAAAAATACATGAGAAATTTTTAACAAAACAACGCAAAAGTGTAGCGCAGACTACTTCAACAACAGTTTCGGGTGACGATAAAATTAAGACAACTTAATAGAGGCAACCTTGCAAGCAAGTTATTACAAGTCAAAGATCAACAAGGAGGAAAATATGGCTTTACCTGCATTTGATTACGTGAAAGCAGCAAGCCTGGAAGAGGCTTCGGAGCTGGCAAAAGAAAAGGGCGATAAAGCGATCCTCATGGCAGGAGGCACAGATGTGATCCTTCTGATCCATGGAAAAGCAGTTCCTGCTGATACGGTGATCGACCTCAAAGGGATCCCGGGAATCGATGAGATCAAGTATGTTCCGGGTGAGGGCATGTACATCGGCGCGCTCGTGAAACTGTTCGATATCCAGAACTCGGAGATCGTCAAAGAAAAAATGCCGGCGCTGAGCGACGGCGCCCGCTCCGTAGCGTCACCGCAGATCAGGAGAAAGGGAACCATGATCGGCAATATCTGCAACGCTTCCCCGTCTGCTGACACAGCATCGATCCTCGTCGCGATGAACGCTGTTGTCAAGGTGTACAACGTTGACGGAGAAAAGGATATTCCGATCGATGAATTTTTCAAGGGCGTGAAGAAGACCGCGCTGCAGCCGGGCGATGTCGTCACTTGCGTGTTCGTTCCGGAGCTGCAGAAGAACGAAGGATCTGCGTACTTCAAGCATTCCGTCAGGAAGGCAATGGACCTGGCCATCATCGGTGTCGGCGCCAAAGTCAGAATGGATGGAAGCAAGGTCGCGGACGCGAGAGTGTGCATGGGCGGCGTTGGAATCACCCCGCTCAGAGCGAAGAACGCGGAAGAGATCCTCATCGGCAATGAGCTGACAGACGAGCTCCTTGAGAAGGCGGCAGTAGCAGCCTCCCAGGAATGCAAACCGATCAGCGACGTTCGCGCGTCTGCCGAATACAGAACAGACATGATAAGAGTTTATACGAAGAGAGCAGTCAAAAAGGCTGTCGAGACGATGGCATAGAAAGGAGGAAGAAACGATGGGTAAAAGAGTGATCAACTTTAAGCTGAACGGCGTAGACAGAGATGAATACGTTAACAAATCAGTATTGAGCCTGCGGGCATTAGGAGAAAACCTGATGCTTGCAGGCTTTTTTTTGTTGCAAAGAATGGCGAGATGTTGCCAATTTGCTGATATGTAAAGATGGTGTTGTAATTCACTCTGTTTTGTTGCAAAAATGCCCGCAACATACAAATGGGTTTAAAAATCGGTAGATATGTTGCAAAAATAGAAGAAATATTGACAAAAACGCAACACGAAGCTATATTGTATCTATACACCATGTACGGAATACGGAGGTAGAAAAGATGGCTGAAGTCAACGATATTGCTTTCCTGTGTGTAAGATTAAGAGAATTACGTGAAAAGAATGATTGCAATATGGAAGAACTGGCGGAGAAGATCAATATCATGGAGGAAATTCCAATCAGTTCTGATGGAAAAAGGCACGGGACTAATAAATCCTCAATTTCGAGAGTTGAATCGGGAAAAACCGGAGAAAAGACGCTTATCGAAATGGCAAAAAAGTATTGCCGTGTGTTTGGAATGAATGAAAAACAAACTGAGCAATTTTTAAGAGGAGAACGTATAGCGGTTCCGGATACGTCAGCACTTTTAAAAAATCCTCAGTTAATCGATGAGCTAAACAAGGAATATAGTAAAGTTGTTATGCCAAAAGTCGTGATGGACGAATTGGATGGAATAAAAAATAAAAATTCAGGGCCTTTGGGCAGAAAAGCATGGGAGGTAATTCGTGGAATAAGCTACGGATCCAGAACCATTCTTATGGATTATACCGGTGATGTGGAAGAAGATAATGCAGATTGCCGCATTATTTATATTGCTCAGGAAGCGTCAGATAAGTATCACTGTAATGTGGAAATAATTACAGAGGATACGGATTACTCTGCGTATCTAAAAGGCCATGAATCTGTTTCTGCTATTCATTTACGTGAGTATATGGCTACCAAGCAGGAACTTCTTAACATGACAAAACTGTCAAGAATCGATGCGTATTATGCAGACTCTTATGACAGTTGTGAAGAACCGTCAGAAGAGGAGGTTAATGCATATTTGCCGGATGGGAATACATTACTTATCTCTGCTGTCCGTAATAAAAATAAACCATTGGAACAGAGAAAACAGAAAATTCGATGGCTTATTAAGCACAAAGCAGATGTCGACAAACGAGATAATAGTAGAAGATATTTTCCAGCATTGTCTCATGCAGTGCAGATGGGTGATTATGATATGTTCATCTTTCTGCTGGAAGAATGTAAAGCAAATCCAAATGTAGGAAGCAGGAACCCCTTTGATAGTGGAAAGGTGCGGCAAAAAAATGAAGGCAATATGCCACTGATGATTGCTGCATGGGAAGGGAAAAAGCGGTTTGTTGAAGCATTGTGTAATGATGAGAGAACAAGCATTAATCAACAGGATGCTAATGGTTTTACAGCTCTGATGAAAGCTTGTATGAATGGGCACTTTTCTGATAGCAGAGAGAATAAGACTTGGAATCTTAAGGATATATTAGTATCGGCAGGAGCAGATGAAAAAATCGTTGATATTGATGGAAAAACGGCTGCTGATTGGATAAATGAATATCATGAATCTGGTCCTTTAAGAAAATCTTTTACCCGTGGAAACAATAAGCATGGAGGAAAGAGATGATAGACAGGATATGTATTTCCATAAACAATAGGTGTAATCTTGCCTGCCGGTATTGCCATTTCCATGAGAAGGGCAAGATTGAGGCGGCAGATATGGATGTATTTGAAATTCTTGACAACGTTAAGCGATATGCCGGAAAGAAATTTAAAATAGGCTTTGTTGGAAATGGTGAGTGTTTCCTGGACTGGCCGCTGCTTAAGTCCTATATTGCCTACCTTGAAGATTCTCCCAATATTAGTGCTTATACAATAACAAATGGGACAGTTAAGCTTCCGGAGGATGAATGGAGGTTTTTGGAGGATCATAAAATAAATGTTGGATTCTCAATAGATGGATATAAAGAACTGCATAATCTGAATCGCTGCGATTCGTTTGATAAGGCAATGGAGACTGTGGAGTATTACAAACAGGTCACAGGTCATTATCCGACATTCAACGCCACAGTAGGAAGGGAAAGCTTAGAGAATGCGGAGCGGGTAATATCTTTCTTTAAGCCGTTTGGTACCAGAGTTACTTTTTCGCGGATGATAGGCAGGTATGGGATATCCTTACAAGAATATAGGGATTTTCTGGCTAACGCTGAAAAGGAAATTCCAGTGAGACGTGGAGGAAAAGACTGTACCATGTATGGCGGACAGTGTGGTTCTGGAATCAATAATTATTTCTTTGCGAATGGCAAGGTGTATTACTGTGGAAACTGCATTGACCTTCCACCTGTTGGATCAAGCGGTACGCCTTTTGAGGAACTGGAAAAAATCACTTTGGATTTTGACCGAAACTACTGTTATAAGGAGTCTGTATGCGAATAGGATTATATGGAATGCCCACAGCGGGGAAAACTCATATTTTGGATCAGCTGGACTTTATAGAAGTCGTAGTTGGCAGCAGGCTTCTTAGGGAGTATGATCCGGAATTTGATTCCCGTGATGAAGCGGGAAGGGAACAGGACAGAAAAGCGGTTGCTCAGCTGATGATGGCAAAAGAAACCTTCATAATGGACGGGCACTATGCTTTTGGAGATGAGATTGCCTTCACCGAAGATGAAGGGAAAATGTACGATGTTTATTTATATCTCTATGTTTCCCCGGATATTATAAAGGAACGGATGGCGGCTTCTGATAAGAATCGGAAGTATTTGAAGTATGATATCGATGAATGGCAGAATACAGAGATTGCCGGGTTGAGGAAGTATTGTCAAGATAACGGGAAGGATTTCTATGTTCTTGATAATCCGCCGGACAACTGTTTTGAGGATGTTTCCGGCATCATAGAGTTTATCAGGGGGATTGTAAATGGCTATAGCTGCGCAGGTTATGCCAAAGAATGTGCTGATCACATTCTCAAAAAAAGCAAATCCGATACCATTGTGCTTCTGGATGGAGATAAGACGCTGACCATAGAAGATAGCAGCGGAACGGTGTTTGGGTATAAGACACATCTGTATGATGGGAACTTTTATACCGGTTATCAGGCGTGGAAACAAAATGAAGAGTTCAAACAGTATTCGTTTGATAACCTTACTGAAATGCCGGTTCATTTCAATGAGACAGTTAAAAATGCAATCACTGAGGACACATATATTTTGACATCCGGGCATGAGAGGATATGGAGATTTATAGCGAAACAGTTAGGGCTGGATTTCTTTTATGGAACGAGGATGTCAGCTGAGACAAAACTATTTATAACAAAACATCTTCAAGCCGCAGGGAAGCGTGTTGTTGCGTATGGAGATGGGATGAACGATTATTTCATGCTCAAACAGGCTGATGAAGGGTATCTTATCGCAAAGAGGGATGGAACTATCAGCAGATCCTTAAAAGGAAGAGACACGGAGGGCTTGATCATTGTTTGAATTGGAAAAAAACGAAGAGATAAATAATCTGATTGCAATAACAAAATCTGATTCCGGGATATCGGGACCGGAGCTGGCTAAGGCCCATATTAAGCTTGGAAAGGCTCTGGGAAGCCAGATAACGGGTTTTGTTCCGGAAGATACAACGATTGTTGCGATGCTTAGGGGCGGAATCTTCTTTGCTGAGGGGATGTATTTTGCTATGGGGTGTAAGTTCCAGACATATGATCCTAAGCATGAGCAGTTTGTCAGACCGGAAACGAAGAATGTTATTCTTGTGGATTCTGTCATAAACACCGGAAAGACGCTTCTGGAAATACTTGATCCAGGTATGAAAGTGGCCTGTTGTGTGATAAATGAGCAGGCGGTACCAGTATTCAATGATTTCCTATATACGGTGAGGGTCTCAAAAAACTCATTTGTTGGGAAGAATGTAAAGAAACAGGAGGGAAAAGTTGGTCCGGATACCACGATGCGGTTGTTTAACCAGCTATAAATCAAGAGAAAAAGATACTTATTTGACCAGGTCGAGATTGCAGGCCTGGTCTTTTTTATTTGGAAAGTTGCAAAAAGGGCTGAATAGTTGCAGAAACGGTGAGGTGTTGCACCGGAGTTGCGAAACGGTTGCAGAAGTTGCAGAGAATGACTTGTATGGTGATATAATTGCAACATAGTTGCAAGGGTTGCAAGAATGGGTAAACATATAGACAAAAATGCAACAGCTGATTATACTGACATTACAAAGCAACGGAAACCACCCACCAGTAAAGGAGGAACCGAACATGAAGACAAATAGAGTAACGATGCAGCGGCTTTTGCTCCGGGACTATGTCCGGGAGCATTTTCCGCAGGCAAAAGTTTTGGAGTTCGCGGATGACGGATATTCCGGCACGAACTTTGACCGACCGGGTGTGCAGGAACTTCTGGACGGCGTGAAGAATGCGGAGATCAACTGTATCATCGTTAAGGACTTCTCACGCTTTGCCAGGGATTATATCGAACTGGGTTCCTATCTGGAGCAGATATTTCCATTCATGGGGGTGCGCTTCATCTCCATCAACGACAAATATGACAGCAATCAGTATTCCGGCAATGTCGCAGATATCGATGTGAATTTCAAGAACCTGCTCTATGATCTGTACAGTAAGGATCTGTCCTTAAAGATAAAAGCGTCTGTGCGGGCTGTGAAGGAGCAGGGGAAAGCGGTGTGTTCTACGCCGCCGTTCGGCTATACGAAGGATCCGGAGGACAGGCATAAGTTCGTGATCGCCGAGGATGAAGCGATGGTGGTCAGGCGGTTGTTTAAGATGTATGCGGATGGAATGTCCACGGTGGAGATTGCAAGGATCTTCAATGAGGAGGGGGTTAAGCCGCCTTCTCAGGTTTGGCATGAGAAGGGAATCCGAAAAGCTGAGCCGAAGGGCGGAACTTTTGTCTGGCAGCATTCCGGGATGCTCCGTATGCTGAAGAACAGGACGTATGTTGGTGATCTGGTTCAGGGTGTTACCGAATGCAAGAAAATCAGGGATGACCGGCGCGTGACAGATCCGGAGAAATGGATCATCTCAGAGAACCACCATGAGTCAATCATCGATAGGGAGACTTTCGATAAAGTGCAGGAGCGGTTCCAAAAGAGCGGCAGGAAGTGGAAACGAAGAGATCATCATGTGCTTGTGGGAAGAGTGACCTGCGGATGCTGTGGTCATAATCTGCGGCACAGTACAGACGTTGGTCAGCCGTATTACTGGTGTCCTGGTCTGAATATCTACCATATGGACGGATGCGTGAAGCGGATCGAGGATTTCTATCTGGAAGAAGTGCTCCTGTTCCAGATCCAGCAGCATATCAT
>Ga0256404_1003977_pt1 | contig 28857 bp, 24 predicted proteins | sample RumenRJG_01DNA_FD_185990 | JGI IMG/M metagenome (GOLD analysis project Ga0256404, IMG submission 185990) | Bovine rumen microbial communities from Lethbridge, Alberta, Canada - RJG_01 | ecosystem: Host-associated > Mammals > Digestive system > Stomach > Rumen | place: Canada: Alberta | collected...
AGACTGACGGGATGTGAGGATTTACTTTGTGCTCGATGCATCGTCTCCGCAGACCGACACGCAGGGACTGTATATTGTTTCCGGTTTGACGGATGGAGCTGACGGAAAGAAGCGCATCCAAACCAAGACCGGGCAGACCTTTGTGGAAACCGCCCTCACCGCCGATGCGTACGATGCGAATCCGGCCGGCTACCTTGTTGTCGAGGATCCGGTTCCGCAGTTCGAGATATCCTATCGGGAGGTGTACCTGTGATTATCTACTTTGCAAGCAGGATGCTTGATATCCTCGGTATGGCATCAACAGGCTCCAGGAGCAGATTTACCGTCGTCGAAGATACCAAGACAGAGGATGCGCAGACGGGAATCGGTACGTTCGAATTTAAGATTGCGTTTGACGACAGCAGCAGGCTCGAACTGGAAGAGATGCTCAGGGTCGGAAACTGCGTGCTGCGTTCCGGACAGGAAGGTGATGCAGGTCCCGCATCCGAAAGGTACACCATAGACAGTTCTCATGACTTTTTTACGGTCACCGAGACGGAGATCGACGTGAAGGACAGAACGATCTATGTGTATGCAGAAGACGCAGGACTGGATCTGATTAACGATCTGGCTCCGGCCAGGTCGTACTCCGCAGAGGCAGGCATCAAGGATTACATCAATGACTTCGCCGGAGCATCCGGATTCACAATCCGGGCAAATCAGATTCCGAATGAAACCAGGAAACTTTCCTGGGACTCGGAAAGTACCGTGGCTGAGCGACTGCAGAGTATCGCTGAAAGTTTCGACAGCGATCTGGCTTTCGCCTTTGAGGTCACAGGACTACGTGTCACAGCAAAGTACATCGATATTCTGGACTCTGCCGGAGCAGAGACAGATGTGATTTTGTACATGGACAAAGATGTGTCCAACATCACGGTCAAAGAGTCCATCGCGAATCTGGCCACCGCTCTGTATCCCACAGGTAAGGACGGCCTGACTCTGTCCGGATATGAGTATGATGACGGGGATTTCTATGTGAACGGGAGTTATCTGTTCTCACGCACTGCTCTCGAAAACTGGCAGAGGTTTGCGCTGAACAGCAATGATTCAGGAGATGTTTACCGGACTTATTCATGCGATGCGGAAACACCGCTTGCTCTCTGTGAGGCAGCCGTCGCCAGGCTGAAGGTGCTCCGTGATCCGGAAGTGAACTATGAGGTGGATATCCGCAGACTGTCCGCACCGGTAAGCATCAGAGACAGGATCAGCATCGTTGACGACAAAGGAGAACTGTACCTGTCGGCGAAAGTCCTGCAGCTGGAGACGTCCATCACCGCCGGAACTGTAAAGGCGACGCTCGGAGACTACATCATGCAGAGTGACGGCATAAGCGACCGGGTCATGGCTCTTGTCGGGAGCTTCGCGAATCTGGCCAAGTCGAGATATATCTGGATCGCCTACGCGGATGACGGAAAAGGAACAGGAATTACTCTGGATCCGGCCGGAAAGGCCTACATGGGAATCAGTGTGAATCGGCTCGGCGAGGAGGCTGACATTTCCGATCCGTCAGTCTACACCTGGTCGAAAGTCGAAGGAGAGACCGGAGGACAGGGACCGCCCGGCGCGGACGGCAAGGACGCGATCCTGCTTCAGATTGACAGCGCAAACGGCACACAGTTCAAAAATACTGCCATCAATACGGTTCTTACGGTTACGATACGATATGGAGACAAGACAATTACAAAGTCATCTCAACTGTATGAAGCTTTCGGAAGCTCCGCCTATCTGACATGGAGCGAGAAGAAGATCGGAGAAACAGAATTTACTCCGTTGGCACAAGGCGACAGCCGGATCGGAGACAATGGCTTTTACTTGACTATAGGCGCTGACGATGTGAATGAGAAGTCAGTGTTTGAATGCGAATTGAATTTTTAGTAGCGAAACTATGGAGGAAAGAAAAATGGCAATTAAGGCAAGCAATCAGGTTACACTTACCGACCTCACCGACGCGTATAACGTGGTGCTGTCTTCGGACAGCTGCACCTTCGTCGGGGACACAGACTCGGTTAATGCAACACAAACGGTCAAGGTTACGGCGACGGCTCTTCGCGGTGCGGATGTCGTGCCGTGCAGCATAGGGACGATGACCTACTCTACCAGCGGGATCAGTGCTACGACGGGAACAGGGACGAGTCCGGAGATCACCATCACGGCGACTACATCACTGACAAAGGCAGGGACGATTACCATTCCGATCACGATTCCCGATGCCGGCGTGACGATCAACAAGGTGTTCTCCTTTGCCATCGCCTTCACCGGCGCAAAAGGCGCCACAGGTGCCGCTGGCGCAGACGCGATCACGATGGCGATCACAAGCTCAAATGGCTTCGTTTTTAAGAATACCGCGGTAAACACGGTTCTCACCGCACACGTCTATCAGGCAGGCAAGGAGCTGACGGCGAGCACCACTCCTACGCTGGCGTCCGTAGGTACTATCAAGTGGTACAAGGACGGGAGCACGACGGCAGTAGGTACCGGACAGACGCTGACCATCGACGCCGACGACGTTACGGACAGCGCGAGTTACACGGCGAAACTGGAGGGATAACTATGGCTGTAAAAGCACAGGCACAGGTTGAGATTACCAGTGTCAAAGACATCAAAGATGCTGCGGAAGCCGCGCGGGATACAGCGGCGTCATCCAAAATTACCGCCGATTCCGCAGCAACTGCGGCGGGTACTGCACAGACTGCGGCAGACGCTGCACAATCCAGCGCAGACAGCGCCGGGGAGGCGGCTCATGATGCGCAGACAAAGGCGGAGGCCGCAGATGCAAAGGCGGACGATGCGGCTAAAACAGCGACGGATTATCTTTACAGCAAGGATGGCGATCTTGTCATCGCTGAAAAGGATCCGCAAGAGCCGATAAAAGGAAATCTGAAAATAATGGGAGACGGGATTGCGATAAGAAATGGAGATAAGACACTGGCTGACTACAGCGGTTCGTCCGCAAAATTCTATGGTGTGGCCACCGAAGTCGAAAAACTGACGGCGCAGCCGTCTGACTGGGGAGCGTCCGGAACTACATATCTGTGGAAGTATGCGAGAGTAGCCGACCGTCCGACGTTTAACGGGGGACTGCTCACAGAGGCGCCGATCACGGCAGACTGGGGTGCCCTGACCTGGACTTACACCAAAGCAAGCAAGCCAGTCGGCTGGGGAAGCCTGGGCGTGATCCTGCTGAATTTTGACAAGGATACCGTTTGGCCAAAAGGGCATGGATTGACCATGACCTTTGAAACACCAAATCAGGATGGAACTCTCTACATTGACTCGACCAAAGACGAGTCGATGATGGTTCAGTTCCGACCTGCAGGTGGGTCGCTGATAAACATCACAAAAGATGTGGCTTGGAAAAACACCGGTAAAATCTCACAGGCGGATGCACTCAGCGTCACAAAGGCGGACTACATCTACAGTTACACGAACACGCAGAAGGTCGAAATCAACTGGCTTGGTGAGTTTTATCGGTTCACCGGAAGCGCTATGACAAGAATTGATTTTGCAGGCTACCCGTCCTTTGTCGATGGAACGATTTACCGGAGGAGCGATTATCAGTCGGCAGTTCCTGTTTCCGCAATTCAGAGCGCAGGAATCACACTGTCCTATGGGAGCAATCTGTATTACCGTCAACCTGTCCAGTACGGGGAGGCAAATAGCACACCGAAGGATTACGCCGGATACTATAAGTTTGTTGATGGGCAGGGTATGCAGACGGTCAGTACGGGCACTCTGCCGGAGTGGGTGGATAACTACATCTACACGGCATCGCCGGATGAGTTCCGGAAAGTTCCGGATGCTCTGGGTACGCTGACCTTCATTTCCGGCCTGTTCTACCGGGAGACGACGGTCTATACGGAGACCGCGGAATTCGGGAGCACCGGGGCGACAGTCGGACCTAAGCAGGGTGGTCATGCGACGTTCACTGCGGACGGAATGACGGTGTATATCGGTGATGAAGCGGAAGCGTCGAACAAGGTTGCCTTTTTCGGTAAAAACAGCATTCTCAACCTGATCTATCCTGTAGGATCAATCTATATGTCAGCAAACAGCACATCCCCCGAAACGCTGTTCGGTGGAAAATGGGAAAGAATTCAGGACAGATTTTTGCTTGCGGCAGGGACAGAATACGCCGCGGGGGACAGAGATGGTGAAGCGACGCACACACTGACAGCAGATGAACTGCCGGATCACCGGCATACGTTTACTACGGACTCTGCGGGCAGCCACAATCACAGAGCAGGCTACAAGCGAAAAGATGCGTATGGAAAAGGGACGGTCGATGGCCAGCATTGGAGCAATTACAACGCAGGAGAGGTGCGGACAACATCCGATGGAGCGCACAAGCACACAGGCACAACTGACGGTGCAGGCGGGACACACCCGCATAACAATATGCCGCCATATTTAACCGTATACATGTGGGAAAGGACAGCATAGGAGGCAGACGAATGAATACAATACCTTGGGATTTAGTAGCAACAATCGTCGTGTCAGTGTTCGGGTCGGGTGGTTTGTGGCGCTTTTTAGATCATAGGAGCGAGAGAAAATCGATACAGACGAAGCTGCTGATCGGAATAGCACATGATCGGATATGGTACTTGTGCGGACATTACATCGAGCGGGGCGGAGTCACACAATCCGAATTTGACAACATAGAGGCCATTGTCACACCCTATTTAAAATCGGGAGGAAATGGCACAGGAAAAAAATTATGGCTGGATCTGAAGAAATTGCCGACGATTACTGAATGTGCGGCAAGAGAAGCTGATGCAAAGCTTGTCCTGGAGCAGATCCAGCGAATACAACAGGAAACAGGAGGGAAAATATAATGGATAAGTTTTTAACATCGAATGAAACAAGTTATCGTCTGGCGAGAACCATCCTGCAGGGGATCATCGGAGTGCTGATGGCCAATCTGGATGTGATTTTTACAGCACTGCACTTCACTGGCTCTGAGAAAGTTATGATCGTAGCGCTGACGATGGCCGTTCTATCTCCGATTATGGGAGCGATCAGCTCTAACGGCGAGGAAATCAAGGCCTACGATTATGAAACGTCTGACGTAAGAGAAGATATTGAAGCGAAGAGCGACAGCGACTCTGTCGCAGATGAAGAGGGAGGAACAGAGAATGAGTAAAGTTGCAGTTTTCGCTGGACACGGGACGTCCCAGAATGGATCGTGGGATAGTGGATGTGTGTACGGGAAATACACCGAGGCTGCGCTGGTTGCCAAAATCGCAGCATCATGCGTGCAATATCTCAAAGCCTCAGGTGTGGATGTGGTCACTGATGCTCCGGCGAATAAAATTAACATGGTCAAGCAGGTCGCGCGCTCCAATTCGGAAAGCGTCAAGCTGCATGTTGCATTCCACTGTGACTACAGCAAAGCCCCTGCCGGAACAATCCCGCTGTACACGTCCGCACGCGGATGCAGGCTGGCCAAACTGATGAACAAATATGTGCTGAAATACAGTTCACTGACCACACGCGGTGTGGCGAAGCGAACTGATCTTTACGAGCTGAATGCAACTGACGCTCCGGCAGTCATTTTCGAGGTTGGCAGCATTAAACAGGATCTCAAAACTATGCTGAAAGAGTATGATGCCATCGGCTTCGGCGCAGCCATCGGAATTCTGGAATATCTGGGCGTGGAGTCGAGACCGAAGCAGTACAAGCTGCTGGCGGCGCTAGATGCCGTAGAGCACAAGGTGATTTCGCAGCACTATAAGTATAAAAATAGCGCAAACCTCAATAAAAAAACCATCAACTGTGCTGAATATATTTCGTGGGGCCTTCGGAAGATCGGCATCCTTGCAAAAGGACACTCGATCTGGCTGGGCAAACTTATGCACGGAAGCGGCACAAGCGACATCAAGAAGCACTGCAAGGTGTCGCATCCAAATAAAAAATGGAATAGCTGCGATCTTAAAATAGGAGATGTGGTCGGTTTCCAGTGGGGAAATTCTAAAGTACACACGATGGCGCTTTTGAGATTCAGCGGGGGCTATCCCGTGTGGGCAACCTGCGGCAGCTCCGACATTAAAGCGAAGAACCTGAGCCGACGCAGAACAAAGTATGAGAAGTTGCCAATCAAAACGCTGATCAGAATGAAATGATCGACGTTGACACATGGACGAAAGGCGGCGTGAACAGGTGATAATGTGCATGAGAAGCCGGGGCAGACGCTCCGGCTGTTTTTTTATACATATAAAATTCGTGTATAACTCGTGTACAAAACAAAAGAAACCGCTGATTTCAACGGTTCCTGACTATGTGGTGGAGATGATGGGAGTCGAACCCATGTCCGAAAGCATTTCCGCAGCAGTTTCTCCGAGCGCAGCTGATGGTTTAGGTTTCGCTCGTCTGTCCGCCCGTCAGCAGGCTGATAGATCCGCTATCCCGTTGTTCCCTTGCAGATCCGGGAAAGTCTGTAAGGTTTTCCTGTATGATTCGATGCCAGACATCCGGCCTACAGGGAAACCGGAGCTGACACGCAACGCTGCTTATGCAGCCAGTGCGAAATTGTTATTATTATTTTTAGCGTTTATATTTAAACGGCCCTTTTTAGCGCAGACTGGGCGACTGCGGCTCGCTTCTGCTGTTTCTACACCCCCGTCGAAACCTTTACACCCCCGCAAAGATCCGCCGGATATGGCGAACTGAATTTGTACTAATATTATACACGACTTTCACAAAAAGTAAACAGATCATCAATCGTTTATCGCCTTGCAAGTATCAATCACCTACCATCTCACAAGTCACCCCGCAAGGCCCCCTCAGATCATCAATCGTTTACTGCCTCATAAATCGACGACATTTGTTGTATAGTCAAGAGATCCGATGAACCGGACCGCATCGACAGTGCGAAGGAAAACCGTTTTCTCGTTGGTGTTTGGATGAAACTCATCTGAGAGCACAGTACATGGTAGCTCGCAGTTCTAAAATATAGGGATTTACAAATTTTGTAAGGCTGATATTCAACCTCTCCATGTAAGACGGATCTGCAATCTCTACGGAACTGATTCACGGTTTCAGTGAGATGAATTCACAGGGAAAAGTTGATGACCACGTTCAGCGCGTGCTCCGGATCCGCCGCCCGCTGGATCGCAGTGTCGATGTCATCAAGAGGATATTCGTTGGTAATGAGGGTTTCCAGAGCTGCGCCCTCCAACTCCATGATGCGGAAGACGTCCCGAACATCCTCCGGTGTGTAGCCTCCGGAGCCGATGATGCTCTGCTGTGCGTAAGTCATATGAAGCAGATCGATGCTTCTGGCAGTGTTGTTTACAGCGACCGAAACGAACCGGCTTTCGATTTTTCCGTGTACAAAGAACAGGTCCAGAAGCGCAGGCGCTCCAGCGGCATCCAGCACGATATCGATATCAGCGGTTTTTCCCGTCAGCGACGGTGCTTCGCCGAAATATTTGCAGGCTTTGGGAAGAAAGTTTTGTTCGTCCCTCATATTAAATACTTCGAATCCAAGTCCGGCAGCGATGTCGAGCCGGAGCTCCGAAAGATCGCAGATCATGACTTTGTCTATGCCGAAAAAGCGTAGAGCCACGGCCGCGGCAATGCCGATCGTTCCCGCGCCGAATACCACGGCGCGCTCGCCCGCTTTCGGCTGTGAGCGGCGGGCGGCACGGCAGCCTACAGTGAAAGGCTCTGTCAGGCAGGCGAGACGATCGGAGATTTCTTTCGGTACCGGATAAAGGGAATGCTCTGGCTTTGCTTCCGGAATGAGAATGTATTCTGAAAATCCGCCCAGAGTTCCGGCGCGGGAAGTGTCATTTTTCGCGTACAAAGGGTAGGGATATACGCGGTCACCAATGCGAAAATCTGTTACATCGTATCCGATGGCAGAGACGACGGAGACAGTTTCGTGACCGAATTCGCCGCCGACCGTGATGCGATGACCGGTCCCCGGACCATGAGTATAGACGGCAGCGTCCGTTCCGCATATACTGGAAAAGATGTTGCGGATTACAACATCCCGTGGCCCCGGTACGGGAACCGGGACTTCCCGCACTTCGACTGATTTTTTCCCAAGATAAACGGCAGTTTTCATATTGTTTCTCCTATTGATTTCGGGGTTTTAACAACTCCATATTATTGGATTAACATTGATTTTGCAATCGGTAATAATGAGATAAGTGTTGGAAATTTCACCCGGCGGCTTATGGCCGCCGGGCACTGCTGCAGGTCATATAGATGATTTGGGTTTCGCTGCTGAGTGTCTGCAGCAGATCAAGCGCTTTTCTGATGTGGCGGTCATCCAGATTGACAAAAGGGTCGTCCAGGATCAGAAAAGGCTTTTCGTTTCTGAAGAGGGAGTCGATCAGGGCGAGGCGCAGGCAGATCATGACCGTATCTTTCTGTCCGGCGCTGAAGTATTGCAGACTGCGCCGCTGTTCGCTGCGGCTGATCTCCACATTCAGATCTGTATCGAGATAGAGACGGTTCTCTGCTTCTGAAAGCCTGCTTACATAATGCGAAAGTTTCCGGAGGATCGGTCCGGAATAGCGTGCGGAAAGAGAATCCTTCGCTTCTGCGAGAAACTGCATGGCTGCATCTAGCAGATCTGCCTGCCGGTTTTCTTCCCGAATCCGAGCGGTGAGGACAGAAATTTCGTCTGTCTTTGCGGGAATTTCATCCAGCTGCCGATAAAGCGTCCGCAGAGTGTTTTCAATTTCTCCGATGCGCTGGCGATCCCTGCTGATTCGGACCGACAGCGTGTGGAGCTGCTCTGTCGGGTCGAGCTGCGCTGTCGTGTCAGGCCGCACTGCCGGGTGGAGCTGCGCTGTCTCTGTCGGGTTGCTTTGCGGCGTGGATACGCACTGCTCAGAGGGAATCTCTGCGGGGGTGTCGTTTTTCTCGCAGGGGCTCTCTGAGAGCTCGTCCTGATGCTCCCTGCGGAATTGTTCCAGTCGCTGTCGGGATTCGTCCCGGCTCTTTTTTAATGCGCCGGTGATCTGCCGGCGTCTGTCGGCGAGGGCATCAGACCGGTTTTTTTGTGCCCGCAGTTCTGTTACAGCCCTGCTCAGATCCTCCGCATTGTCGAGAAACGGCGACATCTGATGCACAAGGCGGTAGGAAAGGCGGTCGATTTGACTGTGCAGACCGTCCTCCGGATCGCTGATCAGTCGGAGACGGCGCTGAAGTTCGCAGAACTCTGCCAGCAGTGCGGGATCCTCGACGGCGGGGCCCGGGGCTTCAGTGTGCGGCGAGCGGGGGATGCGCCTTATGACGAACGGGATGCCGCCGAAAAGCACCGCAAGGATACCGGCAAGCACAAGCAGGCCTCCGGGGAGCAGTGATGCCTGATGCGATGTATGCTGCGACAGCAGCATCAGAAGGATTCCTCCGATGATCGCGCATATGCCGGGGAGGACAGAGAGACTCCGCCGAAGTCGGCGCGGCGAAGCTGCGGTTTGTCTGTCGGATTGATCCCGGTTCTCCGGGGCGGATGAACCGTCCGGAGAACCGCTGCCCGGAGCGGGCGTGTCAGTCCGGATGTGACCGGAATGGTTGTCCGGACGGCTGAACCGTCTGCTCAGTTCTGCGTATCGCAGCTGCTCCTGCGGGGAAAATTCCAGCAGCTCAAGCTGACTGTTCAGCCGGTCAAGCTGCCGCACTATCGTTTCTGCCTGCTGCAGCAGCTCTTCGGAAGGAGCGCCGTCAGGAAAGCCGTCGTCGCTGAGAATTTCAGACGCATGTGCATATTGTCTGTCTGCCTCCGCACAGACCAGCTCGAGATCCCGGGCCCGTTCCCGGACGGAGCGGACAGAGACTCTTTCTGAACGTCGTACAGCCGACTGCTCGAGGGCGTCCCGGCGCTGCAGATTTTCCTGAAGACGGGAGTTTGTCTCCGATGCTTCGTTTTCCAGCCGGCTGATCTGATTTTTCAGACTGTCTTTGACGCTGACTTCGCTGTAAAGCTCCCGGAGCCGTCTTTGTGATCCGGCGATGCTCCCGCCCTGACCGCGGAAAGGACGCAGTCCTGCTCGAAGCTCCCGGAGTTTTGCGACGGCAGAATCGTAATTGTTAATGTCATCGGTATCTTCCACCAGTCCGCTGATCTTGCTCTGGATGTCATTGGTGAGCAGCGGAGAATGTCCGGAGACGCCCCTGCCTGCGGAACTTTCAGCGGTCTGCGGCATATATGTGCTTCGGCGGAAGGAATCAGCGTCGATTCCGAACAGCTCCGTTCCGATGTTTTCGGAGAAGTCGTCGGATCTCCGGTCTGTGCTGCCGCTGTACAGTGCAAAACGGTCTTCGCGGGGAGTAACGCCGAAACTTCGCTCAATCCGGTAGGGCTGTTTTCTGTACAGGAATTCCAGACTCCCGCCGAAGACGCCGCCCTGCCACGGCATATACAGCTCACGGTAATTATCGGGAGCCTTGTGACGTTTCTTTTTGGGGAATCCGTAGAACATGGCGGTGATGAATTCCGCCAGTGTGGTTTTTCCGAATCCGTTGGGTTCGTCGATGACGGTCAGACGCTCGTGGAAATCCAGAGAGCAGTCATGGAGACCGCCGAAGTTTTCAATATGACAGCGGAGCAGTCTCATAATGTGATCTCCTCTCCGCCAAGCGCCTGAAGACCGGCCCGGATCACAGCGTCTTTATCCCGTTCAGGGAGCTTCGATGCGAGTACTTTTCGGATGAATTCCCCCTTCAGGGAAATGTCGCCGAGGAACGTGGCGGGATCGATGGAAACAGAGGTTTCATCGCGGATCTCCGCATAGAAAAAAAGCGAAGCAAACTCCTGCTCCAGAGCGGGGAGATCAAGTTGTGCATCCGGAGCGCATGCTCCGGTCAGAATAAACCGGACCAGACTTTCCGGGGGGATTCCCGCTGCTGTGTCCCGCAGCTTATGCAGAATCTCAGGGAATGTACGGCAGTCCGCGATGTCGGTGGGGATGCGGAAGAGCATTCTCTGCGCATGAGGAACAAAGGTGTGTTCCAGATGATTTCCGGAAACGCTCAGGAGAACAAAGCCTTTCTCTCCGCATTCATCAAATCCGCGGCCCTCCGGGCAGCCGCAGTAGCAGTAAATTCCCCGTTCGTCCAGCGCTCCGTGCCGGTAGCTGTGCAGGTGGCCCAGGGCAAGATAGTCGATTCCTTTGTGCTGCAGAGCAGGCAGCGGAATCAGGTCGGGGCCGGCCTGAGATGAAAGCTGACCGTGTAACATCACGATGTTGACATGACTCGGATCCAGCGAGAGAGTGTCGAAGCAGTTGGAACTGCTCTGTGGATCCGGTTCAACGCCGGTAATATCGATGTTTCCGTAACGATAGGTCTGCCACTGACTGCGGAATGTCAGGAGGTTTTCCGGAAGTCTTTGCAGCGGAAAAACACGTTCAGCGCTGTCATGGTTGCCGCTGAGGTACAGATAGTCGATTGCCGGGGTCCGTCGAATAATGTCCAGCACGGTTTCCCTGGTTCGGGCCGTGACAATGTCCGCGTCGAACATATCGCCGGCAATGATGATTCCTGTCACCTGCTGTTCCTCTGCCCTTCTGACCATGCGCTCAAAGGTCCGGACGATTTCATAACGCCGTCTGCGGGCATCCTCGCCGGACAGTTTCGTCTCCAGCCTGGAATCCAGATGCAGGTCGGAACAGTGAATGAATTTCAGCGGTTCTCCGTCGGACTTTCCGGCAACTCCGGATGCTCTTGCAATAATGTTCATCGATCCTTCCGTCATTGAAAACTCCTCTTCAAAAATGAATTTTGCTACAGTAATATTATAGCGAACGTTTGTTCGCTTGTCAATTAACTCTGTTTTTTAAATGATTGATACCGGGGGGATTTGGTACATCTGTTGCTTAAAATATTTTGAGCAATATGAGAGGAGAAATAATATGGATACGATTTTTTTAAATGGAAATGTATGCACGATGGATGAGCATATGCCGGAAGCACAGGCTGTGGCGGTGAAAAATGGAGTTATTACAGCGGTAGGAAGTAATGAAGAGGTTATGGCGGAGAATTCTGCAGTAACAGAGATAATTGATCTGGGAGGGTGTATGCTTCTCCCGGGTTTTACTGATTCACATCTGCATCTGATGGCCTATGCAGCAGGAAAGAGAATGGTAGATTTGTCGGATGCAGAGTCTTTAGAGGATGTGTGTGAACGCTGTGCCGCGCCGGTATCTGAGATGCAGCAGACGGGAGAGTGGATTCAGGGGCTCGGGTTCAATCAGGATAACTGGAGTGAGAAGGTGATTCCGACACGCAAAGATCTTGATCGAGTCAGCACAGAGGTTCCAATAGTGATTCGGCGCGCCTGCTTTCATTTATCGGTTTGTAATACGAAGGCGATGGAAAACATAGGGCTGATGGAACCTGATGGAGAGTCGAATGAGTTGGGGTCGCAGGGTATCGGATACTATGCAGACGGAACGCCAAACGGAATTCTGTATGAGGACACACAGAATCTCGTCAACCGGAATATACCGCGAATGAGTGTACCGCAGCTGAAGGAACTCATCCTCGAAGGCCTTTCAGATGTTGCGGCACAGGGGATAACAGAAATTCATACAGACGATTTTATGTCAGGATATGCATCAGACAGTGATTTTCATCCCTACTTCCAGGCATACTGTGAGCTTGCAGATGAGGGGAAATTACCGGTGAGAGTGTATCAGCAATGTTCGCTTTGGAGTAAGAAGGATTTAGAAGGGTTTCTTGCGGAGGGTCACAGAACCGGTGAAGAGCATGGCCTATATCGGTTAGGACCATTGAAACTGATTGTGGACGGTTCTCTGGGGGCGCATACTGCAAAACTTAAACAACCCTATAAAAACGATCCGTCTGCAAATGGATGCCTGAATCATAGTGGTGAGGAATTGTATATTTTATGCAAGCTTGCTCAGGAAAAAGGGATGCAGATTGCAGCACACTGCATCGGAGATGGCGCGATTCAGGTTATGCTGGAGGTTTATAAGAAAATTCAGCAAGAACATCCAGGGCATGATATGCGCCATGGGATTGTGCATTGCCAGATCATGGATGCGCGCCAGCAGGATGAAATGCGAAGACAGGGACTTTTAGCATATGTACAGCCGGTATTTTTGCGGTCGGACATGAATATTGTTGAAAAATGCGTGGGGCAGAGACTTGCGTCACAAAGTTATGGGTGGAGAAGGCTGGCGGATCTTGGCGTTCACCTGTCAGGCGGTTCCGATTGCCCGGTGGAGCCCTTCGATATTCTGCCGAACTTAGAGTATGCCGTGACACGGACGAATCCGGATACTGGTCAAAGCTTTTATCCAGAAAACGGGCTTGAAATCGATGAAGCTCTGCGGATGTTTACGTTGGAGGGGGCATACGCCTCATTCAGTGAAGATAACCGCGGTTCGATTACTGTTGGAAAAAATGGAGATCTGACTGTTCTGGATCGAGATTTGCGAAAAAGACCTGAAGAGGAAATTCATATGGCCAGGGTGCTGATGACGATGGTGCAGGGGAGAATTGTGTATCGGGCGGATTGGTAGAGAGCGCGTATCGGGTTTATGTTTCAGGGCTCTATCGTATAGTGTCTGTCGATGCACACTGCCATTAAACTGTGCGCTGCGGCGCTGCTGACGAACTGTCATCAGCGCCCATTAAATTCAGCGGGGCTTTAATGAACAGATGCTATTTACAGAATCTGTCTGCAGTTGTACAATCAGGTGAAAGGAGATCCGGGATATGATAGAAGAATACCTTGATACAATAACGAATATAAAGAATTATGTGGATGGACTGCTTGTGGTGGACAGTGACTATAAAATTGTCTATATGACACAATATAAGACAGAGTTTCCTCCTGTAGACGGGAGGCGGGCAATCGGCAAGACATTGTTTGAAATTTATCCGGATAAAACTCCTGAGAATAGTACAATTGTACAGGCAATCCGATACGGAAAGCCTGTTCTGAACCATGATGAGGTTCTGTACCCTACGATCGGAAGACCGTTTCACTGTATGGATAATACCTATCCGATACGGGAGGATGGGAAGGTCATAGGTGCAGTGTGCGTTACAATATTCCCGGAAAATTCAGCGAACCGGGATTCTCTGAATATTTTTACCGATAAGAAGAAAAAGAAGAGGAAGAGGTTGTACGACGTTTCCGATATCATTGGTCGAAGCCCGGAGGTGCAATATGTTCGCATGCAGGTAGATCGCATTGCAAGAACGTCTTCATCCGTGCTGATCTATGGTGAAACCGGGACAGGAAAGGAAATGGTTGCACAGTCAATTCATTCAGCCAGCCGTCGAAGCGGATGCCCGTTCCTGTCGCAGAACTGTGCGGCGATTCCGGACAATCTTCTGGAAAGTCTTTTTTTCGGAACCGCCAGGGGGAGTTATACCGGTGCCGAGGATCGGGCAGGCCTGTTTGAACGAGCTCACGGGGGAACATTGTTTTTGGACGAGATAAATTCCATGGATATTGCCCTGCAGGCAAAGCTGCTGCGTGTCCTTGAGGAGCGCCAGGTGACACGTATCGGAGGAAACAAAAGCTTTGACGTGGATGTAAGGATTATCGCTGCGACAAATAAAGATCCTGCGATCTGTGCTAAGGATGGAACGCTGCGGCCGGATCTGTTCTATCGACTGAGCGGCGTTACGATCGAACTCCCTCCTTTAAGACGTCGAACCGGAGATATTGAGCTTCTGACGAATTTCTTTATTTCTCAGTTCAATGCCCAGATGCAGATGGAAATTTCAGGGGTGTCTCAGGATGTGAAAACTATTCTTAAGAATTACGAATGGCCGGGGAATGTGAGGGAATTCAGGAATGCGATTGAAGGAGCATTTAATTTCTGTGAGGGACGCATCATCACGGTTCCGGATCTTCCCGCCTATATCACTGCTGAAATGAATCTGGACAATATTCTGCCTGAGGACAGCCGAAGCGGGGGAATGGGACTTCCGTGGATGGGATCGTTGAAAAAAAGTATGGATTCCTATGAACAGTTCCTGATCCGCAAGGCAATCGATAATTTTTCAACACTGAGCGCAGCAGCGGAATACCTGGGAATCACGAGGCAGGCACTGAATCAGAAAATGAAAAAATACGGGATAAAGAAATAAGAATTCGGAGAGGTTGAGCGTTCGATTTTTCTTTGTATTTTGTATAAAAGCATTAAACATGCCAAAAGAAACGGGGATGAAACTGATGCCGGATAACAGTAGCTGACAGTCTTTGTACAAAAAAGATTACATAAATGTGTAAAAATAATATTACGATGTAAATTAAAATTTACACGATGAGAGTTTTTTTCAGCCTTATTTTAGAGCATTTTGTTGTACTGGAACTTTTTTTGTGTTATACTCCATGCAATTTCATATATGAGATTGGTTGTATTCGTTGATCCGGAGAGTGTTGAGCGCACAGAACAGGAGGATTTTTATGAATACTTTTTTGAGTGAAGCAAAAGAAAATTTTACACAGATTACACAGGACAGAAGACAATTGCATCGACAGCCGGAGATTGGTTTTGATCTTCCTGTGACAGTAAAATACGTGCAGACAAGACTGTCGGAAATGGGAATTGAAAGTCGGCTCTGCGGAGGGGTGATTGATGAAAAACTGCGTCAGAATTTTATGAAGGGTGGATTTCCCTATATGAAGCAGTGTTATGGTGTGACTGCTACGATTGGAGAAGGAGAGCCATGTATCCTTCTACGGGCAGATATGGACGCTCTTCCGATGCCGGAAAACGCCGAGCTGGAATTTAAATCTGAAATTGAAAACAGAGCGCATATGTGCGGACACGATGCTCATACGGCAATGCTTCTGGGTGCGGCTCAGATCCTCAAAAATCATGAAGCTGAGCTTCCGGGAACGGTTAAATTGATGTTTCAGCCCGGAGAGGAATGCGGCTGCGGGTCGAAATTTATGGTCGACGATGGTATTTTGGAAAATCCAACGGTGAATGCGGCGTTTATGATTCATGTGATGCCCCAGCTTAATGTGGGAAAAGTACAGTATTCAACCGGGATTGCCTCTGCAGCGATGGACACCTTTATTGTGGATATAAAGGGAAAAGGCGGACACAGCTCGGAGCCGCAGAAAACAATTGATCCATTACTGATTTCTAATCAGCTGTATACTGCATTGAACCTGCTTTCGGGCAGAGAGACAGACCCTAAACAGACTGTGGCGATGACTGTGGGGACACAAACCGGCGGAACGGCAATCAATGTTATTCCGGACGAATCGCATATGGGATTCAGTTTCAGAACCTTTGACCGTACGACCAGAGAACATTTGCTTAGACGTGTTCCGGAGATTGTGGATCATACCGTCAAAATGTGGAGAGGAGAATACTCCCTTTGTGAATTTCATACACCATCGACATATACGGACGCAGAGTTGTGCGCATCACTCCGTCCTGCGCTCGAAAAGGTTGTTCTCTCAGAAAACATAGAGAAAACAGCACCGATGTCAGGTACGGAGGATTTCGGGTATGTCACCGAACGTGTTCCCGGAATGGCTGTGTGGCTGGGAGCCGGCACAGAAAGCAGCGCACCGCTGCATAATCCGGATATGCAGCTGGACGAAGACTGTCTTCCGATCGGGGCGGCAATTTATGTGAATGCGGCGTGGGGATGGCTCAGGAACCATTAGCATTCATTCTGCTATATAGTTGGCACGAATCATGCTAAACAACTTTATAACAAATAATTGTTATGGGCTCATTTCTATCAGTCGTTGTTGTTTCGAAGAAAAGTAGATGGTGAAATTATGGGTAACACTACGAATTTAAAAAACGAAGGTAAATTCTTTTACGGGTGGTGGATCGTTATCGGGTGTACGGTCATCATGGCTGTTCTTTTCGCAGCGATTATAAATACTTTTTCGCTGTATGTTCTCCCTGTAACCACCGGATTGAATATCGACAGATCAGAATTTACGTATCTGTATTCTATCATGACTTTTGCATCAATGATCGGAAATCCGATATTCGGTATGCTGGTAAAGAAAATGAAGATACGTGTCATGGTGACGGGTTCCGTGCTCCTCGCATTCCTCGGTGAATTAATGCTGTCTCAGGCAAATGGACTGGGCATGATTTATCTGGCCGGTGTAATACTGGGAATTGCACTTTCCGGTGGGGCAACCATCCCGGTTTCGGTTCTGATTACGAACTGGTTTGAAGAAAAGCGCGGTCTCTGTATGGGAATTGCAATGGCGGGAAGCGGCGTTGGAGGTATGATCCTGACGCCGATCGTGACATGGCTTCTCGCTGCATATGGGTGGAGAACCGCATATCTGATAGTCGGAATTATCATCCTGGTCTGTATTGTACCGTTCTCTGCATTCGTATTCCGGCTTCATCCGGAGGAAAAAGGACTGAAGCCATATGGATCGGACAGCATAGAAGGAAGCCGGTCTGAAGAGAAGAAGCCGGTAAGCGGGCTTTCTTATGCTGAGACACTGAAAAAACCGCGGTTCTGGCTGCTCTGCATCACCATTGTCCTGGTGGCGATCGTGATTAACGCAATAGTTGTCAATCTCGTTCCGCTGCTGACAGATATGGGAGCGCCGGGAAAAGCCATCACGGCCAGTGTCTCCCTTGCAGGAATGTTTATCATTATCGGCAAAATCGTTTCCGGTCGAGTATTTGATAAACTTGGAATTACAGCGGGCATCATTTTGCTGATGGCGTGCACCACGGTGCAGTTCCTGTTCCTCTATCGCCCCACATCGAGCATGTTCTGTATGCTGTTCATCGGATTTCACGGACTGGGAGCACCGGCCGCAAATCTTCTCCCGGCCATTGTGATCGGACCGTTGTTTGGTGACCGCGATTATGCGGCCAAGTATGGAATCACATCTCTGTGTGCGGCTTTAGGAGCAGCGTTGTCCTCCTTTGTAGCGGGAGTTTTGTACAACTCGTCACACGGATATGTTTCCCTTATCACGTTCTCGCTGGTGCTGTCGGTTATCTGCTTCGCGCTGTTTATGATGATCATTAAAACGTCGCCGCAAATGGAGGCAGAGGAAGAGTCTTCGGCACAGTCTGAAGTAATTTAAATGATGTTCGCTGACTGAGCTTGCAGCGAATATACAGAAGAAACTCATACAAATCAGGTTCTTTTTGCAGAATAAAATCGCCAGAGGGATCTGATTTTGTCGTAGAAAATAAATCTCAAAAAAATTAAAAACCCCCCTTGCAAAATGAAAAATATTTGATAAAATATATTTGTATAAAATAAAAGAGTAGACGACGCAACGCCGGGCGAACCGATGAACCGGCGAATGGAGAAAAGCAACGGAACGAGCGCCGGCCTATAAGAGGCAGGCAGGAAACAGAAGGAGGAAGACAGAATGAGTATATATGATTACAGTGTGGAAAAGCCGAACGGAGAGCAGCAGGCTCTCGCAGATTACAAAGGGAAGGTTATGCTGATCGTCAACACAGCGACAGGATGTGGATTCACGCCGCAGTACGAGGATCTGGAAGCGATGCACCGCGATCTTCACGAGAGGGGCCTGGAAATCATCGATATCCCGTGCAACCAATTTGCTGGACAGACGCCGGGGACCGATGAGGAGATCCACCAGTTCTGCACACTTCACTATAACACGGAATTTCCGCAGATGAAGAAGGCGGAGGTGAACGGTGAGAATGAATTACCGCTGTATCGTTATTTGAAGGAGCAGAAGGGGTTTGAGGGATTCGGTCACGGACCGAAGGCGCTGGCGATGAGCGCAATGCTGAAGAAAATCGACAAGAATTATAAAGATAATCCGGACATCAAGTGGAATTTTACGAAATTCCTGATAGACCGCGAAGGAAATGTGGTTGCGCGGTTTGAACCCACCGCCAAGATGCAGGATGTCCGGCAGGCGGTAGAGGAGCTGCTGAGATGAACGCTGACCGTAAACGGGAGACGTTGATGACAAAGGATACAACTGACGACGGCGCGCGGACGCTTGCGAAAAAGGCTGAAACCGTGGAAAACACGGGGGCTGCGGAGAATGTGAGAACCGCCAATATGGACAACACCGGCGATACTGTCGATCCGGACGATGCACTGAAGCTTGAGAATCAGCTTTGTTTCCCGCTCTACGCTGCCGCCCGAAGTGTGGTCAGCGCCTACACTCCGCTGCTGAAACCGCTGGGTCTGACCTACACGCAGTATATCGTAATGATGGCACTGTGGGAGAGGGACGATGTCACTGTGGGGGAACTGGGAAAACGACTGCGTCTGGATAACGGAACCCTGACGCCTCTGCTGAAGAAGATGGAAAAAGCCGGACTGGTGGAGCGGAACCGGAGTGCGGAGGATGAACGGCGCGTCAAGATCACCCTGACGGACAAGGGCCGCGACATGAAGGACGGCGCGGGCAGGGTTCCCGCCGAAATGAGGCAGTGCATGCCGGCGGATTTTACGCCGGAGGATGCACGGACGCTGTATGCTCTGTTATATAAATTACTGGGAGATTAATAATGCAAACGGCGGCGTCTCTGTAAAGGGAGCGCCGTCGTTTGCCGGGGAGGCGTAATATATGGGAAATTCAGAGAATAAAGTTCCGCAGAATCTTATGGAGAAAAAAGAGGATCGGGACAGAATCATCGTCCGTACAAGTGTGATCGGGATACTGGCGAATGTGTTTCTGGCGGCGTTCAAGGCTGCGGCGGGAATCATGTCGAATTCCATCGCGATTCTTCTGGATGCGGTGAACAATCTGTCCGACGCATTGTCGTCGGTCATTACAATCGTGGGAACAAAACTGGCGTCTAAGGCTCCGGACAAGAAGCATCCGCTCGGATACGGCAGGATTGAGTATCTCAGCGCCATGATCGTGTCGGCAATCGTGCTGTACGCCGGAATCACTTCAGCGGTGGAGTCTGTCCGCAAGATCATCCATCCGGTGAAGGCGGAATATACGATGGTTTCGCTGATTATCATCGTAGTGGCGGTTCTTGTGAAGTTGATACTGGGGAGCTATGTAAAGAAAAAGGGGAAGGATGCGAAATCCGGAGCTCTGACCGCTTCCGGTGCGGATGCACAGTTCGATGCGGTTCTGTCCCTTTCTGTTCTTTTGTCCGCACTCCTGTATATCGCGACGGGAGTGTCGCTGGAGGCGTGGGTAGGCGCTGTTATTTCCGCAGTGATTATCAAGGCCGGCGTCGAGATGATGATCGATACGCTGAACGACATTCTGGGGAAGCGGGCGGATCCCGAGACCACAGTCAGGATCAAACGCCTGCTGTCGGAGGAGCCGGAGGTGCGCGGCGCATACGATCTGTTTCTGAATAATTACGGACCGGATAAAAATTACGGTTCGGTGCATCTGGAGCTTCCGGACACGATGACGGTGGAGGAGGTGGATGTGCTGACCCGCAGGGTTCAGGAGAAAATCTATGCGGAGACCGGAGTTATTCTGACCGGCGTGGGAGTCTATTCCTATAATACCGGGGATAACGAGGCGGCTGAGATTCGCAACCGTGTGATGGAGACGGTCATGTCCCACGACTGGGCGCTGCAGCTTCATGGATTTTTCGTGGACATGGAGAACAAAGAGATGCGCTTTGATGTGGTGATGAGCTTCGAAATCGACCGACAGGAGGGAGTAGAGACATTAACGGAAGAAATCCGGAAGCTTTATCCGGATTTCCGTGTGAGCATTGTTTCAGATGTGGATGTATCGGACTGATTCCCGCGGCGTCAGTTCACAAAGACTGAGTCTTCGATGATATCCCGGAGTGGACCCGTCAACCCTGTTCCCGCTGTGCGGAGAGACTTTCCTGCAGCCAGCGCCGGAGTGCCAGCGCATGGTTGCAGGCCGGATCCTTCGCCGCATACAGAAGAGTGATGTTTTCGTGAAGAAGTGTTTCGCTGCAGAGACGGACGAAATCCGGAGCATCCGGATTTTCGTCCAGCTCCTGGCAGTATCGGTCGCAGAATTCCCGGAATTTCTCAGGATCGTGACCGAACCATTTACGCAGTTCGCCTGTCGGCGCAATTTTTTTTGCCCACAAATCGAGCCCGGCGGCCTCTTTTTTTACGCCTCGGGGCCAGAGACGGTCCACCAGCACGCGGAAGCCGTCGCCGGGCTCCGGAGCATCATATATTCGTTTACATAAAATCTCATTCATCCGGCAGTATCTCCCTTCTGAAACGGTTCAGCAGACGTCAGTTATTTTCAATGAAATCCAGCAGATCCTGCGCGGAGGTCTGGATACCGGCGCGATCCTCCGGATCCCGTCCCAGTCTTGTATACACCTCTCCGACAAAGACGCCTGTATCTGCGAGACACCGGAACACATCATCGATGATTCCGCGGCAGATTTCCTGCTGCTGCATGGGGCCGAAGGGATTGGCAAAATAGGTTTCGGAGAACCCGGTCTCCTGCGTGGTTCCCTTGGCCATGCGTCTGCCCCGGATGAAGATTTCCTTGGCTTCCTCAATGTCCTCGATCCGACGCATTCCGGTCATGTCGTCATAATTGTTTGCGTAGACGAACAGATCCACCGGATGCAGATCGGTGATGACTGAATAGGGCGCTGCCGGTGTAATGACTCTGGCGTTGGACTGATCCGGATTGAAGAAGATCGAGCGGTTCATATCCCGGTACGGGGTTCCCGGATCCAGATCGTCCAGTCGGACGAAAGCCCCAGTTTCCGTTCCCTGCGCATAGACTCTGCCGTCCCTGATCTGAAAGCTTCCCATATCATCGAAGACGATTTCAATGTCCTTGATTTTGTCGCTTCCCAGGTTTTTCAGCGCTTCGATGGTTTCTGATTTTCCTGCGCCGGAATCTCCCATGAGACAGATGCCCTTCTTTTTGTCGTTCTCCAGCGTGATGTTGACGAACGCTCCGTGGATGGGCAGCCGCCCCCGCTGCATCATTGCAACGTTGTGGAGAGTGAGCACGGTTTTCTTCATGTAGCCGAAGTAGGAAATTTTGTCGCTGTAAGAAACGCTGCCGACCCAGAGATCTTCTGCGGTATCATGATAGAAGGTGCATTTGTCTTTGTTGTCGCGGTTCCCGAAAATCAGGATGCAGTCCGGCTTGCGGGAGGCTTCCTCCTGCGTGGCGATTTCGAACAGATTGGCGCAGCTGACACCGTTCGACATGAAATCACGGTGAAAGTAGATGAAGATGGTCAGTGTTCCCGCCTTGGCCGGGAAACAGAAGTAGATATCCGGATTTCCTTCGAAGGTCGTGACGGGATTGACGGCGACTTCCTCAAACGGCCATTCCCGCTTGTTTGATTTAGGGTGAAGGATCATCGGCGTCCGCATCATGACCGAGTCGATGAACAGCACGTTTTTCAGCACGGCGTATCTGTCGCTGAGCCGGAAGGAATCGTGCCGGTAGCAGGCCAGGCTGGCGTTGGTGCCGGCGTTCTGCTGACGGAAGACCTTGTTCGGGCGGCCCATCAGAGTCTGTTCGATGCGGCGGAATGTGTTGATGATCAGGTGGTTGAAGGCGGAGTCGTTTGACACAAAGGCCGTGGATTCCGCGTCGCCCCGTCGGTTCGTTGTCACGGAATAGCGTTCCAGCGTTCTCCAGTAATCGTAGAGGCGCTCTACGAATTCCAGTGCGGTTTCACGGTTCCTGATCAGAGAGGAATCCACCTCGTCGATATCGAAGACCAGAAGCTCCCGGGCGGTCTTGCTGATGTTTTCCACTGCGGCGTCTTCGTTCCCGTCGGGGCAGGCCCATGCGTAGAGTTTTTTATCTTTTCTCTGCAGTTTGCGCAGAAACTGGTGAACCACTGACTGAAACTCGGCGGATTTGATCAGATTGGATTTCGTCTCAGGATAGGACAGATCGAAGTTCATGATGACCTCGCTGTCTGTAAGATACAGTTTTTCTTTCATTATTATCATCCTCCAGAACAGATTGGCGCTGCCGTCCGGCTGTTGTTTGATCAATGCGTGCTCAGCGGCGCTGCTTCTGAAATATTGTCTTGTCTGTCAGTGCGCTAGTGTACGTCAGGTTTGACGCGGGTTTAACGCACAGATGTTGATTATAGATATCATACTATATTCCGCATTTTTTTGAAAGGATTTATTAGCAGCTTTCTGTGTGTCTCGGGGACAATCGTGCGGTCTGCGGGGTGCTGGCCGTTCTGGGGGCGTACAACGGACAGAAAAAATATGTAGGATAGCATTCTGAGGTGAAAGATGATATAATATCGAATAGATTTTTCGAGAGACGAGGGAGTGGAATGTTAGAAAAACCGATCAGAGAAATGACAATGCGGGAGAAAGCCGCCCGGGCGTACAGGCTTTTGTCGGAGGATGAAGCGGTTCGGGGACAGGCCCGGGCTGCGCGGACTCTCCTGGAGAAACTGGAGGACCAGGATATGACGGTGGCCGTTGTCGGCCAGTTCAAGAGAGGCAAAAGCGCACTCTCTAACCGCATCCTTGGCGAAGATGTGCTTCCGGTGGGAATTGTACCCATTACCAGCGCAGTCACCCGCGTGAAATACGGAGAGCAGCGGGCAGAGGTCCGCTATGAAAACGGGATATGTGAAGAGATCCCCGAGTCTGACCTGCATCGTTTCATCAGCGAGCAGGAGAACCGGAACAACGAGCTTGGGGTTGCGGAGGTTGTGCTTCAGGCGCCGTCCGGATTTTTGAAGAGCGGACTGACATTTGTAGATACGCCGGGAGTGGGATCCTTTCACAAAAACAACACTGAGGTGGCCTACGACCACATGAAGGAAAGCGATGCGGTGATTTTTCTTCTGTCGGTGGACAGCCCCATCAATCAGATTGAGATCGACTTTCTGCGAAACACCAGGAATTTCGCGGCTCGGTTCTATTTCGCAGTCAACAAAATCGATACCGTGAGTCCGGAGGAACTCGGGGAGTACATGAAGTACTGTGAGAGCGTTCTGGAGCAGCTGATGGGTGAGAAAGAGATTCGGATATTTCCGGTGAGCGCCCGGACCGGAGAAGGCGTGGAGGAACTGAAGGCGGTGATTCAGGCGGATCTGGGAGCACAGGCTCGCTCAATTATGGAAATGTCCACAGCCAAGAAACTGATTGATGTGATCGACCGGGCCGTGGAACAGCTGGACTTTTACTGGAAAGCCATGAATATGGAGTATAAAGAGCTGGACCGGCGGTTCGAGGAAATCGAAAAGACGATGACGGACATCCGTGCCAGAGCCGCTGCGTGCGAAGGCGGGTTTCATCTCCATCTCAATGAATACAAGATGGAGCTTTCCCGGAGGGTAAAGGAACTTTTCGGAATGGAATATCATTATGACATCGATATGCTGAAGCTGGGGATTCTGGACATGGACCGACAGACCTTTGTGCAGAAAACAGAAGAGCTCTGCAGCGACCTGAAGCAGACGCTGGACCGGATTCTGCTCTACCGGGAGGAAAACGCCTATACGGTATGCCACAGGATCAACGCTATCAACCGGCTGCTCCGGGAACTGCGGCGTATCCGTGACAGTCTGGCGCAGGATCTGAGTCAGACATAGGCGAGGTATAATACACATGCGAGTTGAAGGGGGAGGTAACCCATGTCACTTCTGACAGAAAAAGCCCTGGCGGCGTCACTGAAAAAACTGCTGGAAAAGAAAACCCTGAATAAAATTACCGTGCGGGATATTACAGATGACTGCGGCGTCAACCGTCAGACCTTTTACTATCATTTTCATGATGTCTATGATCTGGTGGAATGGATCTTCACACAGGAGGCGCAGAAGTATCTGTCGGACGGCATCGACGCAAAGAACTGGAGGGAAGTAATTTCAGACCTGATGGAGGGACTCCTGGAGGAAAAATCCTTTGTCATGAACGCATATTATTCCCTGAACAGGAGACAGCTGGAGGAATTCATGCAGAAACTGGCCAGACCCGCGATCAGCGATCTGGTGAGGCAGGTTGAGGGCACGCGGATCATCAGCGAGGAGGATCTGGAATTTGTGATCGATATCGCGACCTTCAGTCTTGTAGGCATCATCACGGAATGGGTAGCCGGAGGGATGAAGCCGGAGTACAAAGAAAAGCTGGACCGGCTGTTTGTACTGCTGGACGGCACGCTGGAGGGAATGCTCGACAGAGTCGCGAAACGGTGAAATATTGTACATTTGCCGCCGGCTGTCCTGTTTTGCGGCAGGCGGAAGAAAATTGTCTATTGAAAGCTGTATCAGAGGGCACTATGCTGAAAAACAGAAACGTATTTTTTAAGGAGAAGGATAAAAATGAGTGCAGTTGGAAATGAAATCAAGAAACTGGGGCTGATGAAGGCCTATGAGTTTCTGGACAGGAATCCGGAGGCGAATCTTCCCAAGCTTCTGGACTGGTTTGATACATATGCGCCGAAGGACGTGCTTTCCGTGCAGAGGGACGTCATCAGGGATATCGTGACCCGGAAGGACGGGAACTGGTATAATCTGCTGATCAGTCTGTGGAGTGATATCGACGACGATGTGCGGAAAACGATTTTTGAGAATATGCTGATCAACGCCAATGCGCTTGCGGCGCCGCAGGCGAATGAAAACAGAGAAAAATACGGATGCAACATTCCCTGGGTCATCGCGCTGAACATCAACGGGAGCGGCGACAGCCGGTATCTGGACTTCAACGAATGGGACGATGTGATCGAACAGGCTAAGGCTCTCGGAACCTTCATGTTTTTCATTGAGGGCGAAGAACCGCTGAAATATCCTGAGGAAATCATCGCCCTGTGCAATAAGCATTATGAGTGTGAATTTCTGATGTTTACGGACGGTATGGGGATTACAGAGGAATTCGCTGATGAAATGCTGCGTGTGAAAAATCTGATCGTCGCTGTGGAGGTCTCCGGTACGCCGGAGGATCAGAAACTGGCTGAGACTGCGGGAATCCTTCATCGTAAGAAACTTCCGTACTGTGTGTCCTGCACTTATGATGAAGAGAGCCAGGACCGGTTTGACCGGGAGGAGTTTTTCGACAAAATGATCGAAAACGGCGTCAAGTTGTGTCTGTTCTTTTCTGCCGCACCGGCCGGAAAGGACCGCGTCTATGACCGGATTGTGGAGTACCGTAAACAGAAACCGATTATGACGATCAATTTCTGCAAGGATTCCACCATTACCGGGGGCTGTGTCGCCGGCGGAAGATATTACTGCAGCATCAGCGCCACCGGCGATGTGGAGGCGTGTTTCTTCTATCGGGAATCTGACAGCAATGTGAGAGAGAAGAGTCTGGTGGAGTGTCTTCAGTCGCCGCTGTTTATGAAATTTCACGATAAAAATGTTCAGTGCGTGCTGAACCGGTAGGCGGCAGGAGGAAAGTGAATACTGGAGGAAGCGGCTATGAGTAATATTAACATTGAAAAGTTGTTGAACATCTACAACTATTTTGATGGCATCATTATTACGGATGAATATGCCCGTATTCAGTATTATTCCAACTTTAACACGGATATATATGATCTTCAGATGAATCAAATCATCGGGAAGACAATCCTTGAGATCCATCCGGATATGACTGAAGAAGACAGTACTATTTACCAGGTGCTGAAAACAGGGATGCCGATATATAATCATATTGAACATTTGATCACCCCGCATGGAGATACAATTACGAATATATGCAGCACATTGCCGATTAGGCAGGGCGGGAAAATTGTAGGGGCGATTGATTATAGCAGAGGGATTGATGATGGAAAATCAAAGAATATTGAAAGACATGAAATTATTCTTCCGGAGGTATCAAACGACGAAAAAAAGATGTATCATGTCAGCGACATCATAACGACATCCAGGGAAATGAACGAGATTATCAACCGTATTCCCCAGACGGCGGTTACTGATTCCCCGGTGATGATATACGGAGAAACCGGAACCGGAAAAGAGATGATCGCAGAGAGCATTCATACATCCGGAAATCGAAGTGAAGGTGTGTTTATTTCACAAAACTGTGCGGCGATTCCGGAATCATTACTGGAAGCGACACTTTTTGGAACTGTAAAAGGTGCGTTTACAGGAGCCATGGACAAACGAGGGTTGTTTGAAATTGCGAATAGCGGAACAGTTTTTTTAGATGAACTGAACTCAATGAGTAAGGCGATGCAGGCTAAGATTCTGAAAGCTGTTGAAGAACAAAAGGTAAGGAGGATCGGATCCGACAAAGAGATTCCGTTTGATGTAAAAGTTATCAGCGCATTGAACAGAAATCCAATTGAATGTGTAGATAAGGGAATTTTACGCAGCGATCTGTTTTATCGATTGAGTACTGTCCTGATTGAAATTCCACCGCTTAGGAACCGACTTGCAGATATTCCGTTAATGACGAACCGTTTTATTGCCGAGTATAATCGGAAAATGAATAAAAAAATCATGGGAGTTTCTGATGAGGTTCGGCAGCTTTTCTTTGAATATAAATGGCCGGGAAATGTTCGCGAATTAAAGAACTGTATCGAAGGTGCATTTAATGCAATCAGCGGAGAACTTATTACAATCGATATGCTTCCATCCTATCTGACAACACGATATGAGAATGAGAATAAGAGTCTGATGACGATTGATGAAAATCTGACACTAAAAGAAAAGGTGGAGGAATTTGAGAAACAGCAGATCATACGAGCAATCGATTCGTCACAATCGCTTGTCGGTGTCGCTCGGAAATTAAAGATTTCAAAACAGGCATTGAACTATAAGCTTCTAAAATATGGTCTGAAAAAATAAGAGAGAGGAAGCGTCCTTGAGGCAAATAAAAAAGTCTTTACCATTTGGGTAAAAACTTTTTTATTTTTTGTCGAAAGAAACAATGAATAAATAAACTCGCACTCTATATTAATGGAATTTCAATTGTGTTCGACGTGGAATAAAGCTGGCACATAAAATGCAATAGAAATTATCCGAATAAAAAAATAATTTTATTCGGATCGGTTTAGGCATTGTAATTACATATCAAGATAAGGAGGATATTATGGATTTTGGTATACTGTGTTTATTGCCGCCGGTGTTCACAATTGTTTTGGCGTTGTGGACGAGACAGACGATTTTATCACTTATTCTTGGCGTCTGGTTGGGATCAACGATGATTAACGGCTGGAATCCTCTGAAAGGATTTGTTAAGATGTTTACAGACTATGTGATCCCATCAATTGGAAACGAGTATAATGCAGGACTATTGCTTCTGGTTACTCTGGCGGGAGGAATGATGGTAATGCTTCGGGAGACAGGAGGCGCGCAGGCATTTGCAAAAGCGGTTTCCAGAAAAATCGACACTCCAAAAAAAGGACAGATACTTACAACTCTATGTGCTTTTTTGTTTTGCTATACAGAGCCTTGTCTGATTCTTGGAACGATTATGAGACCGTTGATGGATGTTGTGAAAGTATCTCGGGCAAAGCTTGCGTATATTCTGGATTCAATGGGCTGTAATCTGGCTTCTTTTTCGCCGATCAGCAGTTATGGCCCGTTTATCACAGGACTGATCGCTACGCAGCTTGCTTTAGCGAAGATCTCCGCAAATGAATGGGGTATCTGGGCTGGAATGCTTAAATACAATATGTATGGGTTGTTTGCCATGCTGACAGTGATAATGGTCGCTTTCTTCGATATAAATATTGGACCGATGAAACTGGAAGAAATGAGGGCAAGAAAAACAGGCAAAGTTTTAGGTGACGGCGTTGAACCGCTGGTTCCCGAAAAGAAAGCTGCTTTCCCGGAAGGATACGAACCACAGATCAAGAGTTTCGCATTGCCAATGATCGCATTGTTTGTCGGCTTGTTTGCAACAATTTTTTATACAGGGAACATTTTTAAAAATGGTCTTCGCGGAGCCTTTATGAATGGCAATATTACGGTATCAATCAGTATTGCGTTCATTTGCTGCGGT
>Ga0256404_1003978_pt1 | contig 28853 bp, 24 predicted proteins | sample RumenRJG_01DNA_FD_185990 | JGI IMG/M metagenome (GOLD analysis project Ga0256404, IMG submission 185990) | Bovine rumen microbial communities from Lethbridge, Alberta, Canada - RJG_01 | ecosystem: Host-associated > Mammals > Digestive system > Stomach > Rumen | place: Canada: Alberta | collected...
TTCGCATCATCCAAAGCTGCCGCCGCGGGCTTGCTTTGGTACACGACCGTTGCGGCGCATGTCTTCAGCATCAACCAAATTCTCTGCCGCGAGCTTGCTTTGGTACACGCCCAGGCGCGGTTCCGGCCTTCGTCATTGCCCAAAGTTTTCGCTTTAACCTTACCATGGTGCATGGGATTGACGCGGCGGGAGGCTTCGCATCATCCAAACCCGCCGCCGCGTGCTTGCTTTGGTACACGACCGTCGCGGTGTACGCCTTCAGCATCATCCAAACCCTTTTCCGCGAGCTTGCTTTTGATATGCACTCTGTTGTACCGGGACTGCAGCATCGGCGTGTTTTTACGCTGGCTGCAGCCCTCTTTTGATTAGGTTTGCAGGTGCTGCGTGATACCGGACAAAAACTGAGTAAAGATTGAGTAAAAACCGGATAAAAACTGAATAAAGGCTGAGTATAGAATGAGTAAGGATGGATACGATGTTTAAGAGCAATACTCAAAATGTTTGAAAATCATGGTATTTATAGTTGACATAAAGTTTAGCAATGATATAATTGGTTCTTGGTGTGAAGTTTAGCATTAAAATACTTTGTGTTTGAAATCTGTGTCTGAGCAGAACGAAACAGGACTGTTCTGAATTTTCCGAAATCTTAAAGAGGTGTTTATGGAACAGGAACAGGTTAATTACGAAATTGGGAGAAAATTGAAGGACCTTCGAAACCGAAACGGACTGACGCAGCAGGAACTGGCGGACAGGACGGAACTGACAAAGGGGTTCATCTCACAGCTGGAGCGCGGCCAGGTTTCCCCCTCCGTTGTCACGCTGATGGATCTCATTGAATGCCTGGGCTCGACACCGGCAGAGTTTTTCAAGAAAGATGAGAATGAACAGGTTGTCTTCAGCCCGAATGATTATTTTGTGAAGAAGGATGATGCAGGAAACGAACGTACCTGGCTTGTACCTCCGGCACAGAAATTTGAAATGGAACCGCTCTATGTGACGATCCAGCCCAAGAGCACGCTTGAAGAGGACAAACCGCACGCCGGCGAGGAATTCGGATACGTGATCAGCGGACGCATCAATGTGTATTTCGGAGATCATGTTTATCATGTGAAGGCTGGCGAGAGTTTTTACTACCGTACAACTCGTGACCACCGCATATCCAATCCCGGTACCCGGGAGGCAAAATTCATATGGGTTTCGACACCCCCGGAATTCTGAGCAGGCTGACCCGTGACAATTAAGGCAGGAAAGCGGAGATGTGCTAATAAAAGTGAGCAGACGGATCCGTGACAATTAAGGCAGGAAAGCGGAGATGTGCTAATCAAAGAAAACAGGCTGAGCTATTAAAATGAAGGCAGATACGTTAAGCCATGCTGACAAAAGTAAGCAAGCGGAGCCGGGCGCACAGGCGGAGGACAAATCCAGGAAGGAGATCCCTTTGGAAAAGACAAATATCATTGAACTGAAACATGTAATCAAACAGTTCCAGGACAACGGCTTTATTGCCGTCAACGACTTTAATCTTGAGGTAAAACGCGGCGAGTTCGTCACTTTCCTCGGACCGTCCGGGTGCGGTAAGACAACAACCCTGCGAATGATTGCCGGTTTTGATATTCCAACATCAGGGGAAATTCTTCTCAATGATAAGGATATATCGAAACTGCCGCCCTATGAAAGACCGATCAATACGGTATTTCAGCGTTATGCACTGTTTCCCCATATGAATATCTGGCAGAATATCGCGTTCGGTCTCAAACAGAAGAAGACGCCGAAGGATCAGATTGACCGCAAGGTGAAGAAAGTCCTTTCACTGGTTGATCTCGAAGGCTTCGAGGAGAGAAGTGTTGCAACGCTTTCCGGGGGCCAGCAGCAGAGAATTGCCATCGCGAGGGCATTGGTCAATGAACCGGAAATTCTTCTGCTGGACGAACCGCTGGGAGCGCTCGATCTTAAGATGCGTCAGGAAATGCAGATTGAGCTGAAGGAGATGCATGACAAACTCGGCATCACCTTTATATATGTAACACACGATCAGGAAGAAGCCCTCACAATGTCCGACAAGATAGTCGTTATGAGCGAGGGGCACATCCAGCAGATCGGCACGCCGGAGGATATATACAACGAACCGAAAAATGCGTTTGTAGCCGACTTTATCGGAGAATCAAATATCTTCAGCGGAATTATGACCGGAAAGATGAAGGCACGTTTCTTCGGCGGCGAATTCGAATGCGTCGATGATGTGCCGGAAGGAACCCGCATCACCGCAGTTGTCCGTCCGGAGGATGTGGAAATCACAAAACCGGAGAACGGTATGGTTACGGGAACCGTAACCGGTGTCATCTTTAAGGGCATTCATTACGAGATTGCGGTCCAGTCCGGAAAGAATGAGATGGAAATTCGTTCGGTGCGCGCACCTAAAGTGGGAGACAGAGTCGGCATGTGTATCGAACCCGATGGAATTCACATCATGATTGCAGAGGACCACACGAATACTTTCCTGGTCGATATCAATGACGACTATCGCCTGGAATACAACGGACATCTTCTCGATACCAGTCTGACAAAACTGATCAGGGGCAGTCATCGGGAAGCGGACGGACGCGTAGTGGATTCAGCCGGAGATGTCATTGACGTAAGGCGGACAAAGATTGAGGCTTCCATTCAGCCGGAGGACATCCGTATGACGGATAACGCGGAGGAAGGACTCATCCAGGGGAACATCAGCAACCTCATTTATCAGGGCAGCCACTATCTTTATGTCATTCATACCGACCTGGAACAGGATTTCGCAGTTTATGACGAATACCTCTGGAACATGGGGGATCGAATCGGTCTTATCATGCCGCTGGAAAAGATGAAATTTTCGATGAAGAGGTCGAAGTAACCGGTTCGCGGCGTCCGACTGCCGGACGGATACCGATCCGGCGGAAATATATGGAGCTATTGCTGCTCAGGAGAGAATATCTGCCATGAAATTTACCCGGAAAAATTTGTGCATACCGTATGCGGTGTTTCTTGTGCTCTTCGTGGCACTTCCGCTTCTTGTACTGTTCTACTATGCCTTTACAAACGGAACGGGGCAGTTCACGATTCAGAATCTGACCGGATTCTTTACAGATCCGAACGCCATCGGGACACTGCTTTACAGCTTTGCGGTCGCGATTGTGACAACCATGGTCTGCCTGCTGCTTGCTTATCCGATTGCCTATATTCTTGCCATGAGTTCGCTGAAGCGCAAATCCACCATCATTTTGATTTTTGTCATGCCAATGTGGATTAACTTTTCGCTTCGGATTACTGCGCTCAAGGAAGTTCTGACACTGCTGGAAGGAAACCTTGCTATGCATCCGTTCCTCAATTCGGTGATCGGTATGACATACGATTTCCTGCCGTTCATGATTCTCCCCATTTACACGACTATCAGCAAGCTTGACGTTGCATACCGGGAGGCGGCGATGGATCTCGGCGCAAATGAAAAACAGACGTTCCTTCGGGTTACGCTGCCGCTTTCAATGCCGGGGATCATGAGCGGGATTTCTATGGTGTTCCTGCCTGCCATGACGAACTATGTTGTGCTTGATATGCTGTACAACAGCACTTACATTATGGGCTCGCTCATCGGAAGCTACTTTGCATCGTACAACTGGCACGGCGGATCAATGATCGCGCTGGTTCTGCTCGGAATTATCTGCCTGTTTACACTGCTCACCGGCGACGAAAAGAATGAGGTACAGAGAGGAGGCGCATTGCTGTGAAAAAGGAGATTGGAAGACGTATTTTTCTTATTGTGATGCTTCTTGTGCTCTATCTGCCGATCCTCATTCTTGCGGTTTATAGCTTTACAGACGCAACGCAGCTTGGTGCCATCCGGGGCTTCTCAATGCACAACTATGTGACACTTTTTACTACGCCGGAGCTTCGGAACATGATCATCGAAACGCTGCTCCTTGCCTTTTGCTCCGCGGCGATCTCCACCGTACTGGGGACGTTTGGGGCTATCGGTGCCTTCTATTCAAAGGAGAAGGTAAGCCGCGCCATTACGACACTCAATCAGATTCCGGTTGTTAATGCGGATGTTGTCACCGGTTTTTCCATCTGTATACTGCTCGTCGTTGTATTGAATGTCAGCAAGGATACCTATATCCCCCTGATTATCGGACACGTGACGCTCAGTTCTCCGTTCGTTTACCTTTCGGTTATACCGAAAATTAAACAGATGGATCCGAGCATTTATGAGGCAGCGCTTGACCTGGGTGCGACGCCGGCCCGCGCGCTCCGGGAGGTCGTCATTCCACAGCTGGTGCCGGGTATTGTTTCCGGCTTTGGTCTTGCCGTCACGCTCTCACTGGACGATTATTTCATTACGACGTACACAAAGCCGGCCATGTTTGATACCATCAGTACCTACGTTGTCAATGCGACAAGGGGATCACAGACCACGATCAAAACCGCCCTCTGGGCTTTGTCCACGGTTATTTTCCTGGTTGTCATTGCGGCTGTTGCCGTGATGAACCACCATGCGGCAGGGACAGATGAGATGCAGAAGGCCAGGAAGGCAGCCTGATTTCCGCCTGACCGGAAATCAGGCATGTGGGGCCGCTTCGCGGCCGGAAAGGGAAACATGAAATCAAGAAAAAGAATGATTGCGGCGGGACTGTCTGTTCTTGTATCCCTTGCTTTTACGGTAACACTGCCTGCCGCCGGAATGCATGTGTCTGCGGCAGAGGCAGAAAGCGGAGCCACGGAAAAAACCGGAGAACAGAAAAACGGCACCGGCGGATCTGTGAAGACAGTTACACTTCGCATCTGCAACTGGGAGGAATATATTGATACCGGCGACTGGGACGAGAGTGAGACCATCGATCTTCCGAGCGGGGATATCATCGGCGAGAATTCGATGATTGATGACTTTGAACAGTGGTATGAGAAGACCTGCGGGATTAAAGTCAGAGTCGAATATTCAACGTTCGGAACGAACGAGGATTTATACAACATGCTGACCCTGGGCGATACCTACGATCTTGTCTGCCCTTCGGAATACATGTTCATGAAGCTTATGAGCGAAAACAAACTCGTGCCGCTGTCAGAGCATTTTTACGACGAAACGGATGAGAACAACTATTACGTCCGCGGCGTATCACCTTATCTCCGGAACATCTTTGAGACAAGTGAGTACGATGGCGAGAAGTGGGCTAAATATGCGGCCGGCTACATGTGGGGTACAACCGGATTTGTTTACAACCCGGAGGTAATCACAAAAGAAGAGGCATCAACCTTCCGGCTTGTGTCCAATCCGGCCTACCGGCGCCGGATTACAATCAAGGACAATGTCCGCGACAGTTATTTTATGGCTGTGGCTGCGCTGAATCATGATCTTCTGGTGTCAGATGAATTTCGCAGCGATCCCGGATATCATATGAATCTTGAAAACCTGATGAACAACACATCCGCGGATGAAATTGCGAAGGTACAGGACTATCTGCAGGACGTAAAAGATAATGTTTACTCTTTTGAGACAGACTCCGGAAAAGCGGATATGATCACGGGAAAGGTTGTCGCAAATTACCAGTGGTCCGGCGATGCCGCTTATACCATGGATCAGGCAGAGGAAGACGGATATTTTCTGGATTATGCAGTGCCGGAGGAAACGACCAACATCTATTTTGACGGATGGGTCATGCTGAAGAGCGGGATCGGCGGCAATGCCGCGAAGCAGCAGGCAGCGGAGGCATTCATTAATTTTATCTCCCGCCCGGATAATGTTGTTCGCAATATGTATTATATCGGATATACTTCTGTCATTTCCGGCGGCCGGGATCCCCGCGTGCAGGAATATCTTAAATGGAATTATGAAGCGGAGGAAGACGATGATACGGCGGTTCCGTACGATCTTACCTATTACTTTACCGGCGACACAGAACATTCGGATCCCGATTATATCATGATGGTTCCTGAAGAGCAGCTGGACCGTCAGCTCAGCGCACAGTATCCTTCGGTTGATGTCATCCGCAGAGCCAGCATTATGCGATGCTTTGCTCCGGATCAGAACGCACAGATTAACCGCATGTGGGTAAACGTCCGCTGTTACAATGTGCAGAAAATGCCTGTGTGGGGACGATGCCTTACGGCACTCGGCATTCTTGCAATTATTCTCATGATCATTCGCAAGGTGAAAATCATGCGGAAGAGAAGTGAGCAGCGCGGCGCGAAAGAAGCAAAGAAAGCAATTGCGGAGGCAAAGAAATTCTGAGGCGCTTTCGTAGCGCGTAAGCGGCGCGGGAGCGCCGAATGCGGCAGCGTGGTGGGAGCTGCGAAGCAGCGAAGCCACACGTAACCATAAATGGGCGGCAAAAGCACTTTTGATACCCATGTCGTTAAATTAAACAGCGTAGTATCTTTTAGAAAATCTCCTTCTCCTGCAAGGAGATTTTTGTTTTACAGGACTTTCATGCTAAAAAAGAAGCACGGATGAAACGTATTTCCGTTTAAAATCATCTAATAAGTGTAAAGGCAAAACGTTCGAACGAAATGTCCCAATATCACAGGAGGATAATCACATATGCAGCTGGTTAGAGGTGCCACGGCGCTTGACACAGATGCATTTCTGGAACTGATAGACAATAACACCGACAGAATGTATAAGACCGCCTGGGCTATTCTGGGAAATGAAGCGGACGCAGCGGATGCGATTCAGGAAACGATCCTGGATTGTTATGAAAAGCTCAACACCCTGCGGCACCCGGAATATTTCACTACCTGGCTAACCCGCATACTGATCAATAACTGTCTTTCGATCAGGAGACAGTACCGGACTGACAGCCTTCCGGAGCAAATGCCGGAGATACCGGTGGAGGATCAGTATGAGGAGGGCGGATTTGAAGAGCTGATCAGTGACGTGGATGAAAAATACAGACTGATCCTGACGTTATACTATGCGGACGAGTTGTCAGTGGCAGAAATCGCAGATCTGCTGGAGATGAAGGAGAATACGGTAAAGACCCGGCTGGCACGGGGACGGGAACAGGTTAGGAGGTATCTGGATGAACAGAATAAGCTTTCCGGAGTACGATAGAGAGAACCTGGATAAGGAATTGAGAAGTATCATGCAGGAAAAAACAAGTATACCCCCGCAGGTTACAGAGGCGAAGGAGGAGGCTTTTATGAAAATTCGGAAGCAGAGCATGGAAAAAGGAAGGAAAAAGCATCATTATCTGACAAGGACATTTGCAGGACTCGCGGCCGGGGCAGCCGTCTTTTCCGGGATATGCATTGCAAACCCGGCATTCGCGTCAAAGGTTCCTCTGGTTGGGCATGTGTTCGAACAGCTGGGCCATTCCCTGGGATACTCCGGCGATTATGAGCCGTATGCCAAACCGCTTCAGGAAGAAGCAGCGGTGACGGAGAACGGAACAGAAGGACAGGAGAAGAATGCATATACACAGACGGTGAACGGTGTGACGGTGGAACTGTCTGAGATTTATTGCAATGAGAAAGCCATGTACCTGAGCATGGTGCTCAGCTCAGAAGGCAAATTCCCGGATACCATGGTGGATCAGTTTGGCGTGCCTGTCATCTCCCTGGGAGGAGGCAGCCGGATGACGTTCTCTTATAACGAAGACATGGATACCCTCACAGTACCTTATCTGGATGGAAAATTCGTGGATGATCATACCTATGCGGGTGTCCTGCGGGTGGATCTGACACCGACACTGATCCGATACAGCGAGCCGGACACCGGGGAGGCTACTGTCGACAGCCAGCTGGAAAGTGAAGCGATATCGCTGCCGGAGAGTTTTGATGTGAAGCTGCATATTGACAAGCTGGTCGGCAATTTGCCTGAGTCCGGTTATCCGCCAATGCCGGAGGATCTGAGACAGAAATATGAGCAGGCAATGGCTGAGCACGGGCTGAGCACTGAAGAAAGCGCCTTTGCGGACTTTACGGATGAGCAGAAGGAGATAGAGAAGGATCTTCGTACTCAGATGATGAATGCGTATGACGAAAAGTATCCGGAGGCAAAGGAGTATCCGAACCGGTATGAAAACTGGTGGTTTGACGGAAGCTGGGATTTCGATTTCAAGGCAGCGGTGGATCACAGCCAGACACAGATGAAGGAGGTCAACACAGATGGAAAATGCGATATTGGCAAGATACAGGTGACCAGAACGCCGTTTGAGCTGAACCTCAGCTATGATATGAACAAAGCGAAAGGCTATTTTGTTACGCTGCTGGATGCGGAGGGCAAGCCGCTGGAGAATGGCCATTTCGGAGGATCCGTGGATGATTTAGCCATTGATGGCCACGATGTATCGAAGGTGACGGTCTATGTCTGCGATGAGGCGGAATATATGGATGAACTAAAAGGCTATTGGTATTCCGAGGACTATGAGGAAAAGGCCGGGACGAAGACGTATCAGGAACTTTTGGATGAGCGCTCGCTCTTCCATGAGACGGTAGAATTTTAAGACGGAAGTATTACAGGCAGTCGTATTTTAATCCGAAAGTATTACAGGCAGTCGTATTTTAACCCGGAAGTATTTAAGATGGCAGTATGATAAGCCAGGCCGTGGGTTCATATCCGGCCGTGCGTGAAGAAAGCCGCAGAAATGCGGCTTTTTTCACGTCGTATCTGCAGTTTTAGAAGCCTTGCCCGGGAGGACCGGGGACTGTGATTTGTTTCAATGACGGTCATTTTTTCAGATATAATGAATATAGAGCAAACCGTGTGTTAAATCGATACAGCTTGCACGCCGGACATTCAAAAAATGAATGGATTGACGAAAAATCTGAGAGGAGATTTGAATGGAAAGGTTAGAGGCATTTGAACGGATGCTGGATGATATTTTGCATCAGGCAGAGCGTGAAAAGATGGAGATGGAAAAGCCCAAAGCGGCCGGCAGGGAAAAATCGGCAACCTATCGGCAGTATTTGGGGAACCGGCTGTTTTACAAAATGATAAGTGTTTTTGATTGAAGTCAAAACCGCATCTGTTCGTGTATCGTACGTTCTCCCAGCTGAAATACCCGGGGTCCGGAATAGTTTACGCAGTTTTGAAAAGGTTTGGATTTTATGAAAAAGCGGTTGACAAAATAAATTGTACGCGATATAACGTAGAAAACAAATCGCATGCGATATATATTCAAGGAGGGCAGATGGATGATAAATATGCAGCGCTGAGGCTGAAGAATCAGCTGTGTTTCCCACTGTATGCGGTCTCGAACATGATTACCAGGAAGTATAAACCGCTTCTCGACAAACTGGATCTGACCTATACCCAGTACATTACTATGATGGTTTTATGGGAAGAAAGACAGGTCAATGAGAAGTTTCTCTGTGATGCGCTTTGCCTGAAATCCAATACAGTAACGCCGCTTCTGAAAAAGCTGGAAGCGAAGGGGTTTATTGAAAAGACAAAGGACACAAGTGATGAACGCAGTCTGGTAATCACATTAACGGATGCAGGCGAAAAGCTGCAGGACAAAGCTCTGTGTGTACCGGAAACCATAGCGCAGGAATTTCATCTTACGCAGGAAGAATCCAGGAGCCTGTATCAGGTTCTGTACAAAATGCTCGATGAAGAACGGTCCAGAGACAGGCAGTGATAAAATCTAAAAGGGCGGATGAAAAAGGAGGGTATCATCATGAGTACAGTTTATGATTTTACAGTTAAGGATAGGCAGGGAAACATGGTAAACCTGTCTGAGTACCGGGGAAAGGTGCTTTTGATTGTCAATACAGCTACAGGCTGCGGTTTTACACCGCATTATGAGCCGCTGGAGGCAATGTATAAAGAATTCAGGGGGAATGGTTTTGAGATTCTGGACTTTCCCTGCAATCAGTTCGCAAATCAGGCTCCCGGCACAGAGGATGAGATCCATGAATTCTGTACCCTGAAGTTTGGAACGGAGTTTCCGCAGTTTGCAAAGATTGATGTAAATGGAGAAAATGCGGATCCTTTGTTTGCGTATCTTGCAGCAGAGAAACCGTTCGAGGGATTTGGAAAAGGCTTGAAGAATGCTGCACTTACTAAGTTTACAGAGGCCAATAATAAAAAATTCGGAGATAAGGCATATATAAAATGGAATTTTACTAAATTTCTGGTTGATCGGGAAGGGAAAGTCATTGCGCGCTTTGAACCCACAGCGGATATGAAGGAAGTTCGTGCAGCCGTGGCCGCAGCGCTGGGGGTGTAAGTTTGTATGAATGAACAGACGACCAGAGATAAGACCATCATCCGTACCAGCATTGTCGGTATCCTTGCCAATTTGTTTCTCGCTGCCTTTAAGGCAATCATCGGACTGACAGCCAATTCCATCGCTATTGTGATGGATGCGGTCAATAACCTTTCCGATGCCGCAAGTTCCGTTATTACCATTGTCGGGACGAAGCTGGCGGGAAAGGAAGCGGACAAAAAGCATCCATTCGGATACGGCAGGATCGAGTACCTGAGTGCGATGGTCATCTCACTCATTGTCCTTTATGCAGGAATCACTGCATTTGAAGAATCCGTAAAAAAAATCATTCATCCGGGTACGCCGGAGTACAGCACCATTGCCCTTGTTATTGTCGCCGTTGCTGTCGTTGTAAAGATTATTCTTGGCAGATATGTGAAACATATTGGAGAAAAGGTGAATTCCGATTCATTGATCAATTCAGGCGAAGATGCGACACTTGATTCGGTAATCTCCGCCTCAACGCTTGTTGCTGCCGTAATTTACCTTATCTTCCATATTTCTCTGGAGGCGTGGCTTGGCGCAATCATCGCTGTTGTGATCATCAAGTCAGGATTTGAGATGCTTCGGGATACACTCTCCAAAATCCTCGGTGAAGGAGCCGATGCACAGCTCGCGAGAAACATTAAGAATACAATTATCAGCTATCCGGAAATAAGTGGGGTCTATGACCTTGTCATGAATAATTACGGTCCGAATTCTTACAATGCCTCGGTGCATATTGAAGTTCCGGATACCCTTTCTATGGATGATCTGGACAAGCTGACCCGAAAGGTTACCGTGGATGTTTTTCAGAAGTACGATGTAATTCTTACGGCAATCGGTGTGTACTCTATCAACACAAAAGATCCGGAAGCCGCCGCCGCCAGAGAAAAGGTACATCAGATAGTAACTGGAAATCCTTATGTCCTCCAGATGCACGGTTTTTATCTGGACAAGGCAGAAAAGATGCTGCGATTCGATATCGTAGTCAGCTTTGATGCAAAAGATCGGGGGCAGGTGTATCGTGAGATACTTGATGAGGTTCAGAAGGAGTATCCGGATTATGTGCTTCAGGTGGCTATGGATACAGATTTCACCGAAGAAAGCTGAATTTAAAAAATATGTGGATAGAATAAATTTTTCAGAGAGCCGCGCGCAGCGGCTCTCTTTTTTTGTGAAGACGACGAGCCAGAAGTCATGATGCAAGCCTGCCTGCATATCATGGCTCCCGGCGATGCTCATCATCGGGTGCGGAGCACAAGATGACGGCACAGTCGCCGTATCGGGCAGGGCAGAGTTAATCTGCCCTGCCCGATTGCTCGGAGGGAGGCAGCGCTGCTGACGCCCGGATTCCGGCTGAACCCAGCGAAAACGGGGAACGCTGCCCGGCCTATTAGCCACCGAACGTTTTCAGCCTGTTTTCTGGCAGATTCAATCCCTTTTTAAGGATCAGAGGTTTATTTTGAACCTTTGGTCTTTTTTTAGTACGATAAGCTGATTTTTCTTTAAGAGGAATACGGATATAGCCTTCGTTCTGACCTTCTGGTACAACCGGCAGTCAGCCGTCATGCAGATCCACGAGTGACCAGATTGACATTTACCATTAGCTTCAGAGGGATATCGCTTGTATCGGGGAAGCGGCTGATCTCATGCAGACGTTTCACAGCCAGGGTACCCATATATTCGATGGGGACGTGCATGGTAGTGAGGGCGGGTTCGGAAAAGCGGGCGATGTTCAGGTCGTCGAAGCCAACGACAGCGATATCTTCCGGAACACGGTAGCCGCAGGCGCGAAAGGCGCGCATGGCGCCGACGGCGAGAAAGTCGTTGTCTGCAACGTAACTGCGGGCCAGATGGCAACCTGAAGCGATCAGCGCCTGAATTTCCTCCTGGATCGGCTCGGGTTCAATGCTGACATCCAGGATTGGCGCGGAGACTGGGGAATAGCCATGGGCTTCCAGGGCATTTTTGTAGCCTTCAAAGCGTTCATTAAAATTGGTGAGAGGGATCCGGGCTCTCAGAAATCCGGGCATCTGGTGGTATTTACAGCACAGGTAATCGGTGGCGGTGTAAGCTCCGGCCAAATTGTTGATCATCACGGAATTGATTTTGGAAGAACGGAATTTGTTGTCGACCAGGACCACTGGCTTGCTGCAAAAGGCCAGGGGCAGGAAATCGGTGTCATGCATCTCAGTGGCAAGGATGATTATACCGACACTGTCCAGATTGTTGAGCTCCGAAAGTTCATTGGATAACTCGTCCGAATCGGAGACAGTACGCATATGCACATGATAGCCGTACTGCTTGCTGGTGCGAAGTATGCCATTTGTCAGGGTTGCATAGAAGGAATTGTCAAACGTATTGTTTACAATTTTTTGCGCATAGCGCTCGAACTGCAGCAGGTGGATTGAGTGAGATTCATAATCTGAATAATTAAGCGGAACATAAGTAAGCCCGTATTTGTCGGCAGCCTCTTTTATCAGGTTTCTGGTCTCTAGACTGACGCCGGGTTTGCCGCGCAGTGCATAGGAGACGGCGGCAGGGGAAATATTCAGTATTCTGGCCAGTTCCTTGGCAGTGATCTTCTTGTCCATAAAACAAATACCTCATTTGTCGCTTCGCATCTTATTAATCTCAGTATACTCTCTATAGCGAAAATTTAGAATTAATATAAAGAATTAAGTAAAAAATAACTTAACACCGCGTATGAATTTAAGATGGCCTGATATAAGATAGGGACATCAAAAATGAGAAGGTAAGTGGAATTACACAAATAACTAAATTGGGAGGAAAAAAAAATGAAGAACAAATTTATGAAGATGATGCTCCTGACAGCAGCAGCTACGGCTTGTATCACAGGCGCAGCACATGCGGAGGGTGGAAAGATCGCTGTTATCAGAAACATGAACAGCTCCGACCATACTGCACAATTTTTTAAGGGTGCAACCGAGGAAGGAGAAGCTCTTGGATATACGGTTGACACCTTTATGTCAGATGGCGATGACGTTAAAATGCAGGATCTGATGAACCAGGCACTCAATCAGGACTACGATATCTGGATTGTGTCCCATGCAAATGAAGGTTATCAGTATGACATTTTATCAAAAGCAGTTGAGAAGGGCATCAAAGTCGTTGGATTTGATTGTGGGGGCGACCATGTAGAAGGCGTTACCTACACCACACAGGATGATAAGAGCCTGACACAGATCTCTCTGGACGCTCTGATTGAGAAGGCAGAAGAGGCAGGCGCTGAGGAGCCGGTTAAGATTATCGAAGTGAATACACTTGGTGCGATTGTCCCATTTGATACAAGACATTCCGTAATTGAAGAGTATAAAGAAGCTGGAAAGCTGGAAGTTGTACAGCTGGTATCCCCGAGTCTTTCCGGTGACTTCTATTCTGAAGTAAACACCGGTGTTTCCACCACTCTGGCAAATAATCCGGATGTACAGGGTATATGGACCGCTTCTACTGCTTTTCTGGATGGAATTTTGGATGCAACAACCTCTGCGGATAGAAATGATATCGTTGTAACTGGTATCGATATCTCCGATACAGAAGTACAGCGTCTGGCTACTACTGAAAACTACTATTGCTGCGCAGCGGTTGATCCGTATGTTATTGGTGTTGTCGATGTCAGGATCGCTGTTCAGAAGGTTCTCGGAGCAGAGACGCCGGAAGAGTACCAGTTCCCGGCAGTCGGTGTATTCAATACAGATGTTAAGGTAGGAGATACCATGGCAACCCTGGCTGAGACCATCGATGGATTTGGTTCCAGTGAAGAATTCAAGAGTGATGAACTGGAAGCACTCAGAAAATAATAGCCGGATGAGTTTGAAAGAGGATTATGGCAGGCTGGTATTGAGCGATGGTAACCGCTCAGCGGTCTGCCCTTTTTACAGAAAGGGAAGCAGCATGGCACAAAATCAGAGCATGATCGAAGTGAAAAATGTCTCCATCGAGTTCCCGGGTGTAAAGGCACTGAACAATGTCAGCTGTACATTTCGCAGTGGAGAAGTGAAAGCGCTGATCGGAGCAAATGGAGCGGGGAAATCGACATTGATGAAAGTGCTTGCCGGAGCAAATCCGACTTACACCGGTGAGATCATTTATAACGGAAAGAACGTTGAGATCAGAACACCGAAAGATGCCAGAGATCTGGGTATCAGTATCGTCTACCAGGAGGTGGATTCAATCCTGGCCCAGAATCTCTCGGTAGCCGAGAATATTATGATTGATCATATCATCTATGATCTGAAAGGCATTGGTGTGATGGATTGGGCAAGTATGCGCCGACAGGCAGCAGCAGTGCTAAAAGAACTGCGGATTGATATCGATGTGAATGCGATAGTATCTACTCTCACTCTGGCACAGAAACAGATGGTAGTCATCGGCCAGTCCATAGTGCGAAACTGCAAGTACCTGATTCTGGATGAGCCCACGGCTCCACTTTCTGTGAAAGAAACAGAGACATTATTTGCCCTGGTCCGCAGGATTAAGGCACGAGGTTGTGGTGTAATCTTTATTTCTCACCGACTCAACGAGCTTTTTCAGATCTGCGAGAACATAGTTGTCATGAAGGACGGCGAGATCGTGGGAGAGCGCGCCGTGGATGGCAGGCTAAGGATACAGGACATCGTCACCATGATGCTGGGAAATATTTCCGGGGAGAAGCTGGACAAATCCGGCAGATCTATTGGTGATGTGGTGCTTAGTCTGGAGCATTTCGGAGATAAGAAAAAACGTATCCATGATATCAACATGAAAGTGCGCCAGGGTGAGATCATCGGTATTGCAGGGCTGGTTGGTGCCGGAAAAACAGAGCTTTGCAAGGCGATCTTTGGAGCGTACGGGGCTACGGACGGCAGCATCAGACTTGGAGCAAGGCAGCTCAAACAGACTTCCACGGAGCAGGCAGTAAAGAACGGATTTGCGCTGATACCGGAGGAGCGTCGCAAGGAGGGCATTCTTATCGCGGACAGTGTTAAACGAAATCTGTCGGTAGCAACCTTGAAGTCGATTTCATCGAGACTGGGATTTGTGAATACCAGAAAAGAAGCTGAGAGGGCAGAGAACAAGATCGCCTCGCTGCAGATCAAGACACCTTCCCCAAATCAGATTGTTGGCAATCTGTCCGGCGGCAACCAGCAGAAGGTGACCATAGGCAAGTGGATCGATTCTGATGCTCAAGTCTATCTTTTTGATGAGCCTACCAAGGGCATCGATGTTGGTGCCAAGATGGAAATTTACAAGCTGATCGTGGAACTGACAAGACAGGGAAAATCCGTCATCTATACATCCAGTGAACAGTCGGAGATCATGACGCTTTCTGACCGGATTTATGTAATGTACGATGGAACGATCCAGAAGGAACTGGATCCGGAAAAGACAGATGATAACGAGATCATGTACTACTGCACAGGAGGTAAACAGCAGTGAAAACGAAAAACAAAGTGGGTAAAATCCTTGGCAAGTGGGGAATTCTAATCGCGATTGCGGCTGCATTTCTCTTTTTCTCGATAATGGCCCCAAGAGCATTTTTGTCGGTAGATAACTTTATCACCATTTTGCGATCAATCTCGATCACGAGTGTAGTTGCTATGGGCGCAACAATCGGCTTCGCTGCGGGTGTGTTCGACTTATCATTTGCCTCATTGGCAACCCTGGGCGCTGCCTTTAGTGTTACCTTTATTGCATGGTTCAACATGCCCATGCCGGTAGCTCTGCTCGCAACGATCCTTAGCTGTATTGTGGTCGGCCTGATCAATTCAGTAGTCGTTGTAAAATTTCACGTAACTGCTTTCCTGGCAACCCTGGCAATGTCCTTCATTATCGACGGATTTATTCTGACATATTCCGGCGGTGCGCTGATCAATCCAAAGATTGACAGTGCAAATGGCATGAAGGTCGTCAGACAAATCCCGGAAGCTTTCTGGAATCTTGGCAAGTCGCCCTACATTATTATCATCATGTTCCTCTGTGTTCTTCTGGTGGAACTATTTCTCACCTACACCAAGCACGGAAGAATTCTCTACATAGTAGGCTCCAGCCCAGCAGCAGCCAGGCTGTCCGGTATCAATGTCGGAAAATATACGTCCGTTGCGTTTGTATGCACTGCAGTATTTTCTGCTATCGGCGGCATATTGATCGCGTCCCGTGCCGGAACGGTTCAGTCCACAGCAGGTTCTTCATTCCTGATGCCGTCTATCGCAGCTGCCAATATCGGCTTCTCTCTTGGTGGAAGAGGAAAAGCAAATGCGCTGGGTACTTTTGTAGGCGCAGCTCTGGTCGGTATCGTTGAGAACGGACTGTACGCAATGGCATTCCCATATTATTCCATCAATATTGTTAAGGGCATAATTCTGATGGGAGCCCTTATCATGAGCGGATTGTCTGTTCGATCACAGGATTGAGACGTAAATATTGTTTGACAAAAGGAGATAAATAGTCATGAAATGGCACAAGAACATGGGTCCTCTGGATTTCTCAAAATTCGATGATATTCTGCTGGAGGACAAGGATGGTGATATCCGTCCCCAGAGCACCCCGTATTTTAAGGCAACCAGATTGGCTGACGGTGTATGGCAGGTCCTTTCCGATGGTGATCATTCTTACGTCGTGGAAGGTGACGATGAACTAATCGTGATCGATGCAGGCATCGGCGCAGGAAGCATTCGGGATTTCTGCCAGTCCCTCTGTCCGGACAAGCCGCTCTACAGAATGTTGCTGACCCATGCGCACGGGGATCACATTTTAAACTGCTATCAGTTTGACTGTGTCTACATGTCTGAGGATACCTATCACAGCAGAGAGCAGTTTGAAGAATTTAAGGATCTGGATGTTCCGGATGATTACCCGGTTGTATTTCTGAAGGACGGAGATGTGATCAATTTGAAGGGAAGACCGCTGGAAGTCATCGGTATTCAGGAGCACTGCCGGGGCTCTCTGCAGTTTCTGGACAGAAAGTCCAGGATCCTTTTCTGTGGAGATGAGCTGAACGGTAATTTCTTTGACAGCCGCATTTCAGTTGAGTACTCCTACAACAATCTGAGACGCTGGACAGCCCTTCGCCCCTACTATGATCTCCTGGCGGCAGGCAATGATGTGCATGATGCCTGCTGCGTGGAGAAGTATCTGCATATTGCGGAGTATTTGCTGAACGGTCATGCCAATGAAGGCGTCGCTGTCTACAAACCGCATTCCACCGACCGTGTAGCAACAAATCCTATCGTCGATGGCAAGCGTTGTTTCGCAAGACGCGCACCTAAGCTTGTAGGTATCGGTCTCGAAGAGAAGGTCATTGAACTTGGTTACGAGGCATCCCTTAAGATGAACGATGGCAACTTTCATTTTGCCTTTACAAGAAAGTTCGGACCGGATGGTCCGTTTGACCGCGAGATTGTGAAGGATGGTGCGCACTTCTGCTACTATCTGAACCATATCTGGAGTGTACCGGGAGAAGGGTTCAAACCGGTGATGTAAGCGTCACCTTATACTTTCTCGGATCACAAGACTGGTGGTGACCTGGATCCGTACCGGAAAACTGATCGGATCGTCAATCAGGTCAAGGAGGCGGCGTATGGATACGGCGCCGAGCTGATGGCGAGGAACATGGATCGTGGTAAGTGGCGGTTCAGTATAGGTACTCATCATGATATCGTCAAACCCGATGACAGCAACGTCATCGGGTATTTTTATGTTGTGATCGCGAAAGGCACGGAGAGCACCGATGGCGATCAGATCATCGTCGGCGAAATAGCAGGAAGCCAGCTTGATGCCGCTTTGAAGCAGAGCGCTCATCTCCCCATAGGCGCCATCAATGGAGGGAGGAAGCAGGTGGATTATGGACGCAGAAGGCGCCATTCCGTTATAGCGCAGCGCCTGATTGAAGCCGGTCCTCCGCTCGTCGAAATTGTTGATCGGGAAGCTGGAGCGCAGGTAACCGGGCTGGCTGCCGCATCGTGAGATCAGGAAGTTGACTGCAGTAAACGCTCCGTCGATGTTGTCGATGGTCACGCTGTCGTAGGGAGAGGACGGAGGCATGCTGTCCACAAGGACGATCGGGTAGGAGACTTGTATAAGTGACCGGATATCTTCGCCCGTCAGCTCATTTCCCATAATTAGAAGTCCTGCGATGTCACTTTCTTTCAGAAGCTTCATTTGACTGATCAGAGCTGAGCGGCCGATCACTGCCCGGGTGTTAAGAAAGTAGTTGTGGTCTCTGCAGGCCAGTTCCATGCCCTCGATGACAGCATCAGAAAAAGAACTGTCAGAAAGAGCAGTCTGGTGGGCTTTGTAGCGGAGCAGATAAATGTTTCTGGATCTGTTCTGCCTGTCTTTTACACAAATGTGATGTTCTTTCGCTGCTGCCAGGACCCTATCCCTGGTGGCTTTCTTTATACCCGGCTTACCGTTCAGGACAAGGGATACTGTCGCCTCGGAGAGGTGAAGTTTCCGGGCAAGTTCTTTTGCTGTCATGCTGGTTCCTTCTTTTCAGGTAAATCCGGATACGGGGAGGAAATAGAAAACTGAATCATAAGAGTCTCCCTTACTTTACATATTTGTACCGTTAGTGTCTCTTCCGTTTGCAATATTAGGATATAGTATACAGAGCATAAATTCAACTGCAGGTTACAGACTTGTGACGCAATCTGCGCAGGTTATAAGCCCAGAATGAGCGGATGAACAGAACTATTCTTATCTCATAATAACCACATTTACGGTTTCGAAACATATATACTTCGACCGGTGCGAAAACGCGGCTGGGTTCAAAGCAGGCAAGGAAAATCGGAAACTCTTTCCTCTTTCCCAGTGGATGGATTTAACTGTCCGCAGAAAAATACCGCATGACATCAATGATATCATTTTGGTTCTTATCCTGAAGAAGGAGATAGACAACAATAGTATTTCGACATTAGAGTTGTATGGTAAAACACAGGCTCTGATGTGCTTAGTGAACAATTCTGAATAACGTATTTCTGTATCTATAAAGCTTTTGTTCCGTTACCAATTACAATAATTGTTGTAAAATGAACTTCTCTATTAGCTATTTCATTTTTGCTTTCTATTCGTTCAATGATGAGATCAGCAAGACGAGTCCCCATAGCTGTTGCAGACTGATCTACACATGTAGGCTGCGCAAAGAGAAGATCATAGTTTTCCGGAATACCGAAGCAGCAGATTGAGAGGTGCCTTCTGGATTTCGACTGAGTCTTGTAGAGGATTTGGTGTAAAATAGAGATATAAATCATTTGAACTTGAAGGGTAGCATTTATTTGGAGGATATTTTCATGCCGTGGGGAAGAAAAACCATCAGAAGCCTGCGTTTTCAGATCGCGATGGCTTTTATTGGTTTTACTGTGATAATTATTTTGATGATTGTCGGATCAAGTTTCTTTTTTGTCAGTTCATCTGAACGAGAGAGTGCAGTTGCAAGAGCTCTTCAAAGTTCAGAGCAGGTAGGAATGGAAGCAAAAGTACTAATCAATGAAGTGACAAAAATCTTACAATGGGGTCAGAGTAATGACGCATATCAGTTTTTAAAAGCAGAAGGAGATAAGCATGTTGAGGCACTCAGCCTGATTGAGGATATGAGTATGTATCGTGAGTCATCACTAATAGATAAGGCAGTTAAAAATGTATATTTGATTGGAAACGACAAAGTCGCTTATGATGAACGACGCGGGGTCTATGAAATAAACCGTTATGAGAAGAGCCGGGTGATATATGAACTGGTTAATGTAAGCCCGGATCTACTAATATATGTAAAGGGAACAGAGATCAGACCATCCGATGAAGATTTTATCCTGTACGGAACAGCGATACTTCAACCGGCAACGAAGAAAGTAATCGGTTATGCTGCAATTGAATTTGAGAAGAATGTGTTTGATGATTATGTTTCAAAACAGATTCTGGGAGACAGCGGAACTTTTGCAATTGTTGATGAAAATGGTCAGTTCATAAGTGGGGGAAATACACTGCTAACAAAACTGAGTAATAGTGGGCAACTGAAATTTGTAGAAAATGAGAATAAAGCTATCATAGTGGATGCAGAAGGGAATGAAGTACTTCTCGTCTATGAAACAATCCCTCATACGAACTGGTATCTGGCTAATTGTGTTTATGTCAGCGAATTGACAAAAAACACAACAATTATTATGCGCGCGATATATTTAAGTGCGATACTTGTTTCAGTAGTATGCATATTCATATTCATTTATATTTCCGCACGACTTACAAAACCTATCGTTCGGCTTAAAGAGAAAATGCTGATGGTTGAAGCTGGCAATCTGGACGCACAGATCACGGAACTTTCACATAACGAGTTCCGTACACTCGAAACACAATACAACCATATGCTTGCTGAACTGAAAACATTAATTAAGAACCATATAGATGATCAGAAAAATTTGCAGAAAGCAGAGTTTAAAGCACTTCAGTCACAGATTGCGCCTCACTTTTTGTATAACACATTAGATACAATCATCTGGCTTGTGGCAGTTAACAAAAACGAAGAGGCAATAGAGATGATAGAAAATCTATCAATATTTTTTAAGACAGGCTTAAGCCGGGGAATGGATTGGATTAGTGTTAACAAGGAAATTGAACACGTAAAAAGCTATCTGAATATTCAGCAAAGCAGGTATCATGATATTCTAACATATTCTCTGGTCATAGATTCTGCTTTATGTCAATATGATATGTTGAAAATGACGCTTCAACCGATTGTGGAAAATGCGATACACCATGGCATAAAGAATAAGGAAAACGGAGGCAGCATCGCTATCAATGGTTTCATTGAGGATGCAGAGTATATGGTATTTGACATAATTGATACTGGTGTCGGTATGGAAGAGGAAATAGTTGAGAAGCTGAACCAGGCGATGAAAGAGAATATCCTTGCTTTTGAGGATAATGAAAACGGGTTTGGACTATACAATGTAAACCGAAGAATCCGCCTATATTATGGTGACCCTAAATGCGGACTGGAGGTATCCAGTCAGTTAGGCAAATGGACAAATGTTAGAATTAGACTGAAAATGATTCAGGGGAAGGAACGAGATGTATAATATATTGCTTGTTGAGGATGAAGCTTCAATCAGAGAGAATATACAAGAAGGTATTTTATGGGAAAGTTACGGCTTTCATATCGAGAAAGTAGCCTCGAACGGAGAGCAGGCATTGGAAATTTTGGAAAAAGTACATCCGGATATTTTACTGACAGATATCCGAATGCCCTTCATGGATGGCCTGGAATTAAGCCGAATCGTTAAGCGGTTATTTCCTGACATGAAGATTGTTATACTAAGCGGATATATGGAATTTGCCTATGCAAAGGAAGCAATTAGTATAGGTGTGGAGGAGTATGTGGTCAAACCAATTACGCCAGCCAAGGTCATTCGTACTTTCACTGCCTTAAAAGAGAAGATGGATGAGGAAGTCAGAAAATCAGAAGCTTATAATTCTTTAGTTAGCAGTGTAAAAAATATGGAAAACAAACTCGAAAATAATCCGGATCAAAAGATCGGACCAGGTGATTTAGTCTATGAGGCAAATCGAGATAACAAACTGCAAGAATTTCTTCAGACAGGATCTTTGAGTGACATAAACAGATTCCTTGATAGCTTTTTTCAGGGAGGCGATGACCATCTTTTAAATTCACTGATATTTGGAGCATACTTTTATGTGCATTGTATCGTGACATGTATAAAAGAGGTGCAACTTCTTGGCGGTGATCCAGAGAAAGTATTCAGTAAGATTGAAAATGTGGAGGAATATGTAGCGTCATTTTCAACGCCGGAGAGAGCGAGACAGGAGATCGAAGATATTATTGCTACTTCGCTTAAATACCGTGACCAGGCTGTAGACAGGTCTTATAGTGTGATTGAGAAAGCATGTCTCTTTATCAATGAACACTATACCGAACCCAAACTGGTAATAGGCGATGTGGCGTCGGCGGTTGGATTGAGTGCGAGTCATTTCAGCTTTGTGTTTAAACAAAAGATGGGGTGCAGCTTCATCAAGTATTTAACGTCTATTCGTATTGAAAAAGCAAAAGAGTTGCTACGCACCACATCCCTTTCAGCAGCAGTTATTGCCGACAAAGTTGGATACAGTGACCCAAATTATTTCAGTATGGTTTTTCACAAAGCGGTAAAACTGACACCTACGGAATATAGGAATCCGTAATATTTAAAGACGTATCGTAGAAATTTCAAGAAGATTAAAAAAACACATTGGAATTTCCAGATTTGCGGTTATTTATTCTATTCAATATGAAGATCTGTGAAGATAAAATTGAATCATCAATAACGTGAAAACCTTATACAAGGAGGAGAGAAAGATGATGAAAAAACAGATCGTCGGAATGGCACTTGGCTTTGCAGTTGCATTCGGAGCAATGTCAGGAACAACATTTGCAGAAGGAACAACGGAAATCGCAAAAGTAGATGATGACAGAGAGTACACATATGCGATTATCTACCCCAACATTTTCCCATTCTTTGACGCAATTGGGGAAGGTGCTGACGCACAGGTTGAAGCGATGGGAATTAAAGCAAAAGTCATTAAGGAAGGTGCGCAGAACGGTGACGTTTCTCAGCAGATCCAGATAATGGAAGACCTGATTACACAAAAGGTCGACGGCATTGCAATCGGACCGAGTGACTCAGACGCGTTAACTCCATATATTGACAAAGCGGTTGATGCAGGTATTCCGGTTCTTTGCTTTGATACAGATGCGCCAGATTCCAAACGTATCGGTTTTGTAGGCACAGATAATTATGAGGCTGGAAGAGCTCTTGGAGAAGAACTCGGGAAAGCCCTGAATGGCAAAGGGACAGTTATCTGTGAGACAGGTGTTGTTTCTCAGGCTGGTTTAATTCTCAGACAGCAGGGTGTTCAGGATGTGCTCGATGAGAAGTATCCGGACATTGAAATTGTTCAGACCTCAGCATCCGGTGGCGATACGACAAAAGGACTTGCGGATATCGAGAATATGATTACATCCTATCCGGACTTTGATGCACTGATTCAGCTTGATGCGTCAGGTGAAACAGGAATCAATGCATTCAAATCTCGTGGCTGGACAAAAGATGACAAAGTTCTGATCGTATTTGATGATCTTGAGCCGATCATCAATGGTATCAGAGATGGCCAGGTTACATGTTCCATTACTCAGGGCCAGAAGAACTGGGGATCCAAAGCAATTGAAGAACTGTATGCATTAAATCAGGGCGAAGAAGTTCCGGAAAATACAGATACTGGATTTATTGTAGTAGATCCTGAAAATGTGGATGAGTATTATCCTGAATGAATTAGACAGATTATCAAGAGAGGTTGCCCTAAAATGGCAGCCTCTTTTTCTAAATAACAATAAGGATTTGGGAACGGAAGAAGACATCCGTAAATGATAGAGTAGGAGCCGCAAATTATGGAAAATACAACCTTTATTCAGAAGCTCAGACGTCATAGAGAGGCAGGGCTGATGTTGATCCTGTTTATTATGTGCATGCTTTTGGCATTCATGACAAAGAGTTTTTTAACTTCAGATAATATATTCAATGTATTGAAGCAGGCTACACTGGTAGCAATCATTGCAATTGGCCAGACCTATGTAATTGCATCTGGAGGCATTGATCTTTCAGTTGGCTATTCTATGACACTGTGCAGTATGATACTTGCATATTCTCTGCAGGCTCATATCCCGGTCACAATCGCTATTCTGCTGGGCATTATGTCAAGCACAGCTGTAGGCTTGGCGAATGGTGTATTAATCACCAGCCTCGGCATCCCAGCGTTCATTATCACTCTTGGAATGCAGAATATTGTAAAGGGGATCATTCTTGTTATGTCCAAGGGTTACATTGTCACACTGGAAAATGATTTTGTGTACACCATTGGCCAGACAGACATTGGCCCAGTTCCAATCATGGTCATCATACTTGCAGTATTGATGGTGATCTTTATTTTTATTCTGGATCAGACACGTTTTGGGAATCATGTAAAAGCGGTCGGCGGCAATGAACTGGCTGCAGAACTGTCCGGTATCAGGAAAAACCGTATCAGAATTATTGTATATGTTCTGGCAGGTATCCTCTGCGGTATTGCAGGTGTAATCATCACCGGCAGATTGAACGGAGGCAATCCGAATGCAGCCGGTACCTATGATATGGATTCTATTGCTGCTGTAATTGTGGGCGGAACCTCAATGGCTGGTGGGTCAGCTACGATCGTAGGAACATTGCTCGGTGCGCTATTAATGATCCTTATCCGAAACGGGTTGGTTCTTCTGCGTGTCAACATGTACTGGCAAACAGTTGCAGTAGGAGCAGTAATCATTATCGTATGTGCTGTTGATGCGATCTCTCAGAAACGTAAGAATTGATCAGGAGGACAGGCTATGCAGGATACAATTCTTCGGATGGAACACATTGTGAAGGAATTCTCGGGAGTTCGTGTTCTAAAGGATGTTCATTTTGATTTGAAAGCAGGTGAAGTACATGCTCTCATCGGAGAAAATGGGGCTGGAAAGAGTACACTGATCAAGATATTAGGTGGAGTTTATTTTCCAGAAGGAGGAGAAATTTATATCGGAGATAAAAAGATGCGCTTCACTTCGGCACAGGATGCTTTACATGCAGGTGTTGGTATTATTTATCAGGAGTTTAATCTTGTACCGACATTGTCGATTGCAGAGAATATTTTTCTTGGAAAAGAACTGACTAGGAAAGGTGTAAAACTAGATCGTAAAGACATGGTAAAGCAGGCTAATGAATTGATGGCAACGCTTGGATTTGCCAATGTAGACTGTAACGAGCAGGTGTCACGATTAAGCGTTGCGCAGCAGCAGATGGTTGAAATTGCCAAGGCATTATTTAATGATTCAAGGATTTTGGTTATGGATGAACCGACAGCAGTTTTGACTGAGTATGATAGTAAGAAACTTTTCGAAATGATTGCTACCTTAAAAGAAAAAGGTGTTGGGATCATATATGTTTCTCATCGCCTGGAAGAAGTGTTGTCTCTCTCAGACAGGATTACAGTATTGAGAGATGGTGAATTGATCGATGTGCTGGATAACACGGAAAAGAACGTGACAAAAGATCAACTGGTCAGTCTAATGGTAGGCCGGAAATTAGAGCAGTACTATCCGTCAAGAGAAGCAAGAGAGAGTGATGAAATCGTGATGGACGTCCAGGGATTGACGAAGGAAGGACTTTATAGAAACGTATCATTTCAGCTTCATAAAGGAGAAATACTTGGTATTACGGGATTAGTAGGTGCTAAGAGAACAGAGGTTGTTAAGTCGATTTTTGGAGCAATACACGCGGACAGCGGAAAGGTAATGGTGGGGGGAGAAGAAGTCACCTTTTCAAAACCATCGGATGCGATGAAACATGGGATAGCTTTCGTTCCAGAGGATAGAAAAAAAGAAGGGCTATTTCTGGACGCAAGTGTAGCTAACAATATGTATACGGCCAATTACGATAAGGTAACAAGTCATGGGATCTTCCGTAAGAAATTAAAAGAAGCTTTTTTGAAAGAATACTTTGGAAAACTGAATATCAGGCCGGCAGATCCGGATAAAATATCCAGAGATCTAAGCGGCGGTAATCAGCAAAAAGTGATTATTGCGAAGTGGATGGCTATTCATCCTAAAATCATGATTTTAGATGAACCTACCAGAGGTATCGATATTGGCGCAAAGGCAGAGATTTACAAACTAATGGACCAATTGGCTCAGAATGGATGCAGCATTATCATGGTTTCTTCGGAGATGAATGAGGTGATTGGCATGTGTGATCGTGTAATCGTTATGAGTGAAGGAAGAGTCACTGCCGAATTCACGCACAAAGAGATCACACAGGAGAAGATTATGACGGCTGCTTCAGGAAATAAATAAAGAGGGATAAAGCTTATGGATAGGAATGCAAGATTTAAAATGGTTGAAACGCCGTCAAGAGGCGGACTGAACGAAGGACTCAGTTTTGGATATGTGGATGTACCTAAGAATATTACACCAGCTGAAAGACCTTTCCTTGATATGTTAACAGAAGCTTCACTTAATTTGCAAAGAGAAATCAGAAAAGGACACGAGATTAATGTGAAGACAGAGAATACAGTGATCCCATGTGCATTCGGTGATATCCCTGCCAGAGTTTACCTGCCAGAGGGAGATGATCCTCATCCTGTTATTCTGAATTATCATGGAGGCGGATTTGCCATTCGTGATATAGAGTGCTTTGACTTCTTAAGCCGTTACTACGCAAAAAATGCCAATGCCATGGTAGTGACAATTCAGTATGCGCTTGCACCAGAGAAGAAGTTTCCGGTTCAACCGGAGCAGGCACACACAGCTCTTTTGTGGGCACGAGAAAATGCATCAAGATATGGAGCAGACCCGACAATGGATGTTGTCCTGGGAGATAGTGCAGGAGGAAATCTGTCATTGGTTGTTTCTTTAATGTGTAGGGATCGTGGGGAAAAAACACCGGCATTAATGATACCGGCTTATCCAGTTGTGGACGTACGTGAAGATATCGGCAGAGAGTCAGAGAAACTGTATGGGGAACATTATAATTTGGATTATAAGCATATGAAGTCATATAATGGTGCATATCAGAGAACGCCAGAAGACGCATATGATCCGTATATGTCGCCCCTGCTTGCAGAGGATCTGACGGGACTTGAGCCTTGCCGAATGATTAGTGCGGAATGTGATATTTTGATTGATCAGGGAATGGAAATGATTCAGCGATTAAAGGATGCAGGGAATGATGCAGAGTATCATATTTTCAAAGGTGTTCCACATGATTTTCTGTTTTACGGATTTCCAGAATCTTACGAAGCTTATGACCTGACATGTAAATGGATAAAGGAATTGGTGGTTAAAAACTGAGACTTTTCATAGCAAAATGGGCTTTTCATCTTGAAATGACGGGGACCGGTTCTTTTACAGTCCCCGGATGTCCCGGACACTGTCCCGCTCAATGAAACTGGTACAAAGCTCGATCTGCAGATACAGGCCTGGCTCGTTATGCGTCATTACGTCATAAAGTCTGCGCACAGCAATTCTGCCCATTTCTTCTTTACCTACGCGAATGGTGGTCAGCGCCGGCTGAGATACGGCGGAGTATGGAAGGTCGTCATAACCAACCAGAGAAATGTCATCCGGAACCCTGTATCCCATTTCATTAAGTGCTTTGATTACGCCCAATGCGATAATGTCATTATCAACGAAAAAGCCCGTTGGAAGCGGCGGCCGCTTTTCGAGATACTCTTTCATTTTTTTATAGGCACCATCCATGGTGGTAGGCAGAGTGATAATGAATTTTTTTTCGATCGGGATCTTATAGCGGTGCATAGCCAGCTGCCAGCCGCGGGAACGCTCTATAAAAGGTTTGATACGGAATTCACCACGGATATAACCAATCTGCCGGTGACCCATGGCAACTAAATACTCGGTGGCACCCATGGCGGATTCTGTATTGTTACTCATTATACTGTTAAAACTTCTATCATCCTTCATATAGTCAATGACAAGCAGTGGCGCTTTAATACCTTCAATCAGGGAATAATCATCATCTTTCATTTCGTTTCCGAGAATAATAATCCCATCCGTTGTATTTCGTTTGAGAGAGCGTACCCGCAGTTCAAAATCCTGATCCCGCTTATCAAGGTTTTGGATACTCATCTCCAGACCCAGTTCCCGACATTCGTGTTTTCTTTCGTGCTGGTCCGGAGAAAGAAATCCACAATGACTGTGTATGCGGATTGTATTGTAAAACGTATTGATATACTCAAAGACGTAGCGGTATGCTTCTTCGTGATTTCGAATTTTAAATCTGCGGAGCCATTCTCTTTTTATCAGAGAATGGAAGGATTCGATGCAGGCATTGGCCCACGGATAGCCCTTCTTGGAATAACTGCTGATCATTCAGCGGATGCCAATACACTTCAAAAGAATTCAGGCAGAAGATCCTCGATTCCGGCATGACACAGAGTATGCCAGGAATATCTCATTTTATTTACAATGATCCTATGGAAGGCTTCTGGGGCATCATGGGAAGAGAAATGTACTACGGAAGAAGGTTATTACCAGGGAATCTCTGGTCAAGGCTATCAATGATTACATGGATTATTACACCAACAAGAGAGTCCAGCGGAATCTTGGAGTTCTACCACCTGAGAAATTCCATGATAAGAAGCTGTCACAGGCGGCATGAGAAACTACCCTGCTCTTCATTGTAAAATTCAAACACCGCTGAATTGTAATAATGCCCGTTTCCCATATTGTGAAATCAGAGCTTCCATGCTACAATATTATACTACATTTAAGGAGATAAATGAAAAAATGAAATTAGGAATCGTGGGATTTTGCCCCGATTTTATATCTCCATGTAAATTCACGTAAGTCCGCAAACCCGCATAAATAAACAATGTCATTAACTTAAGAATCTCCATATGTAGTGAGAAAAATAACTAATATTAGTTGCACTATATACGGCTTAGTGCTATTCTCTGTAGTGAGAAAAGAGGTTGGCATAAAGCATGTTTATCAAAATACTTACAAAAACATACAAAGGTGAGAAACGGTACTATGCCAGTCTCGTTGAAAACAAACGGATCAATGGCAAG
>Ga0256404_1003979_pt1 | contig 28852 bp, 28 predicted proteins | sample RumenRJG_01DNA_FD_185990 | JGI IMG/M metagenome (GOLD analysis project Ga0256404, IMG submission 185990) | Bovine rumen microbial communities from Lethbridge, Alberta, Canada - RJG_01 | ecosystem: Host-associated > Mammals > Digestive system > Stomach > Rumen | place: Canada: Alberta | collected...
CGATAGATTTTGAAAGCACCACTATTAGGGAGCTCGGTTAAAGTTACCCTTTTTTACCACCGATAGAAGATTGGAATTCTCGGTAATTTCTGCCTAAATTATGCTTGACTTTTCATAGCTGGTCTCCTTATAAGTAATGAATCATTCGCCTAGCACGACCAATGCGTCTACGGCTGCCGGTTTTTTGCCTTTCGGATAAACGAGGAGTGGATTGATGTCCATCTCGATAAGCCTGTCCTTGTTCTCTGCCGCGAAATCTCCGATCTTTACGATCATTTCCGCAACAGCATCCAGATCGCAGGCTTCTTCTCCTCTGTATCCGGTAAGCAGCTTGTATGACTTCAGTGACGCGAGCATTTCAAGGGCTTCCTTTTTATTCAGGGGAGCCGGATAAAGCACGGCGTCTTTGAAGACCTCCACGAATACTCCTCCAAGTCCCGCGAGGACCATAGGACCAAACTGCGGATCGCTCTTTGCCCCTACAATCATCTCTCTGCCTTTTTCCGCCATGTGCTGTATCAGAACTCCATTCACCTTGGCATTCGGTGCGTTTGCCGCAATGTTTTCCATGATCCCGGCAAAAGCTTTTTTGACTTCCTCAGCGCTGTTGAGGTCAAGCCTGACTCCGCCGACATCAGATTTGTGCAGTATCTCGTCAGATTCGATCTTGGCAACGACCGGATATCCCAGTTTTTCCGCTGCCTTTGCCGCTTCTTCGGCATCGGTGCACACTATCCCGAGATCGATCTCAACGCCGCTTTCCTTAAGCAGCTTCTTACTGCTGTACTCAGAAAGCGCCGTCCTGCCCTTCGGCTTTCTCTCCGGTATGGCCAGTTCAAGCGTCCTGACCTCAGGGTCATAAGCTACAAAGTCGTTCAGATGCTTAAGAGCCGCAAACGCGTACTTTATGCACGGCAGGACCGGCACTCCCAGTTTGGTGAAGCGCGACTGCAGGTCCGCGTTCCTTGACATCTCTATAAAATTGAGGCAGGCGAACGGCTTGTCTGACTTTTCAAGCGCCATTTTGATCCCGTCAAACATGATGTAGAAAGAGTTGTCTACTATCTCATCCATCAGGGTAAAGCCCAGAAGGACCATATCAACGTTCGGGTCCTCCATTACCGCAAGCAGAGTATCGGCCAGCACCTCTGGCTGATATGCCGGAGTAGCGGTTATATCCAGAGGGTCGTTCCGCGGCGAAGCGTAGAATGGAAGAAGGCCTTTCAGCTTCTCTACGGTCTCCTCTTCAAAGTCCGCATACTCGATACCGACCTTGAATCCTTCATCAGCGCAGATCGCCGTTTCGCCTCCTGACAGGCAGATGGCTGCGTAATTGCAGCGCTTCTCAGGCATTTTTCTGAGATCGGCAAAGAGCAGGCTCGTTCCGATAAGCTCCTGCATGTCATCTACGCGGATGACGCCGTACTTCCTGAACAGCGCGTCATATGTAGCGTCCGTTCCTGACATCGATCCTGTATGCGATGCCGCAATGGCGCTGGCCCTTTCGCTGCGCCCTGCCTTGAGTACTACCATAGGCTTCTTCAGGAGAGCGGCTTTGCGGAAGCATTCCTCCAGCTTATGAGGATTGTTGACTCCCTCCATGTACATTGCGACGACTTTGGTATCTTCATCTTCCACAAGGAACTCCAGATACTCCTCTTCACTTACAGCCTTGCTGTTTCCGCATGACAGGCAGTAAGAGAAGGTCATGTTAGGGCTGTCCATAAGCGACATGCAGATCTGTCCGCTCTGTGAAACAAAGCCTACGGAGCCCCTCCTGTCGCGCTCAGGGTGCTGGATCGCCCAGCAGTACTTGCCGTCTATGTAATTTACAAAGCCGCAGCAGTTTGGCCCAAGCAGGCACATATCCAGTTCTTTGCAGGTGTCGACAAGCTCCTGTTCATCAGCCCTGCCTTCATCTGTGCCGATCTCGGAGTAGCCGCTCGCGTAGACAACGGCGCCGGCCGCGCCTTTTTCTTTTGCCTGCCTTAGCAGAGGTACGATCGTTGCCTTCGGAGTCCCGATCACGACGGTATCTATGCCGGTCTCGATTTCATCCAGGCTGTGGTAGCACTTCTTTCCGAAGACTTCGTCTCTTTTCGGATTGACAAAATACACATTGTCGAGGTCACCGGCATACTGAAGGACATTCCTGCAGGTGCCTCCTGCAAAGCCTTCCTTTTCCGTAGCTCCGATGACCGCTATCGTTGAAGGTTTAAGAAATCGCTTTATATCCATTTGCTGATCTCCCATCAATCAAAATATTCAGCGCCTTTATTGAAGCAGACCGCGTTCTTAGGGTTGTTCTTTCCCTTTTTCAGGAAGAAGCTGTCGATAGACTCCCTCAGATAATCAGGATCGAACAGGCCGGTCGTCTTTGCCAGCGCACCCAGCACTACAACGTTGGTTCCCCTTGGGTTTTCGGACTCATAAGCTATGTCCGAGGCCGGGATCTCATATACATGTATGTCGTCCCTGTAATCGCGGTGCTTGACTGTCGAACTGTTTACAAAGAGGTATCCGCCCGGTTTGACCCTCGGCTCGAATTTGGTGACTGACGCCTCATTAAGAGCAATGACAATGTCCGCTTCTTTCACAAAAGGACTGGCTATTTCCTCGTCACTAATCTTGACATTACAGTTAGCAGTTCCGCCCCTCATCTCAACGCCATAGGAAGGGTACCAAAGGATCTCCTTGTCATCTTCCATGGCTGCGTTCGCGATAATGAGTCCTGTGACAAGAACTCCCTGACCGCCGAAACCGGCGCAAATGATTTCTGTCTTAGCCATTACTCATTTCCTCCTCTGTCAATGAATTCTCCTACAGGGAACTCCGGTATAACCTGTTCACGTATCCTCTTCATGCTGTCAACCGGAGACAGCCCCCAGTTTGTCGGGCACGGTGTAAGGATCTCGACCAGACAGAAGCCTTCATGGTTTTTATGCTTCTCAAACGCCTTCTTCAGGTATTTCTTGGTTTTCCTTATAGCTGCTACCGAGTCCACCGAACCTCTTGCAAGATATGCGATATCCATGTCCCCCAGAGCCTTTTCTACGTGGAACGGCGAGCCTTCTACGCTCTTCTTTCTGCCTTTGACTGACGTAGTCGTCCTCTGTCCCAGCATGGTCGTAGCAGATGTCTGTCCGCCTGTCATCGCAAACACGCAGTTATTGAGCACAAGCGCCATGACATCGTCATCCCGGATGGCTGCGTGCATCGTTTCAGCCATTCCTATATTGTAGGCAGCGCCGTCTCCCAGATGGGCCAGAGACAGACAGTCCTTGCGCACCTTCCTGACGCCGGTCGCGGTAGGGATAGGTCTTCCGTGAGCTCCGACGATAGTGTCAAAGTCCCAGAAGTCTACGTTCATGGCGCCGCATGCTACGTCTGTGGTAACTATCAGTTTTTCAGTTGTGTCGAGTTCCTCCATGATCTCGCCAATAAGCCGGTTCACGATGCCCTGCGCACATCCCTGACAAAAAGTGTGGTCATATTTTACAGATGCAGGTACGCTACATTTCATTGTCTTGCCTCCTTCATCATTTCCAGTGCTTTCTCTATGATTCCATCTGATTCAGGCAGAGCCATCATGCTGCCAAAGCTTGAAACAGGCTTATTGCATTGTGTCGCAAGCCTGACATCATCAGCGATCTGCCCTAAAGTGCTCATTTCGACCGTGAGGTATCCGAGCACATCAGGATTTACTTCTTTGAAAGCATTCTCAGGGAAAGGCCAAAGTGTTATGAGCCGTATCAGTCCCAGCTTTATTCCTTGGTCTCTGGCAGCTCTGACGGCCTCCTTGCACATGCGGGAACTGATGCCGTACGCAACAAGAACGATGTCCGCGTCATCAACATACAGAGATTCCCAGCGCTGCTCATTTTTTGTGATCGTTGCGTACTTCTCTCTCAGATGGTCTTCATACTGGTCATCCAGGAAATAGATGTTCTGTATGGACCTTGGTCTGTCTCCCTTTTTACAGCCTCTTACCGCGAAATCAAATTTATTTATGTCATGATCTTTGAATTCAGGCAGTTCAACGCCCTCTACCATCTGTCCTATGGCAGCGTCGGAAGCGATCAGAACCGGGTGCATGTATTTTTCCGCAAGATCAAATGCGTCCGAAATGAGATTTGCGCTTTCCTGAACGTTGGCCGGAGCCAGGACTATCATCCTGTAGTCGCCGTGGCCTCCGCCGCGCGTCATCTGCCAGTAATCACCCTGGCTGGCTCCTATATTGCCGAGGCCCGAGCCCTCACGCATGACATTGATAACTACCAGAGGCAGATCGGCTGCTACGATATACGAGAGCCCTTCCTGCATGAGTGAGAATCCCGGTCCGGATGTGCTTGTAAAAGCACGCGCACCGGCAGATGCCGCACCAAGGAGCATGTTTATTCCGCTCAATTCAGATTCCGTCTGGACAACTTCTCCTCCTACCTCGGGCATTCTCCACGAAAGATATTCGAGGATCTCTGTCTGCGGTGTAATAGGGTATCCACTGTAAAATCTGCTGCCTGCTCGAAGAGCGGCTTCAGCTATCGCTTCGTTACCCTTCATAAGTACCTTTGCCATATCTTTTGCCTCCCTTCATCAAACCAAAATAGAAAATACAAAGTCCGGACACATCTGATAGCATGATCCGCAGGCAATGCACTTTTCCTGATCAACCTCTATATATTCATAGCCTTTCTGATTGACCTTGCCCGAAAGGTGTATCGCTTCTTTTGGACAATTTGCCATGCACAGGTAGCATCCTTTGCAGCGTTCGATTTCCGTCATGATTTTTTGCATAGAACAATGCTCCTTCCTATAACTTGTTATTATTTTTTCCATCAATGTCTGTTGTCTCGATAAGCGCTTTGACAAAGGCATCTGCTGGATTTTTCAGAATATTTTCCGGCTTGTCGATCTGTATGATTCTGTGATCTTCAAAGATCGCTATCCTGTCCCCAAGGCGGAAAGCCTCTTCAACAGAATGTGTAACAAAGATTATCGTAAGCCCAAGTTCATCCTTTATGTCTTTTATGCTTCCCTGAAGCTGCTTGCGGGTTATCTCGTCGACCGCTCCAAAAGGCTCGTCCATTAGAAGCAGTTTCGGTCTGGCTGCCAGCGCGCGCGCAATGCCTACACGCTGCCTCTGTCCTCCCGAAAGCTCCGCAGGGTAGCGGTTCTTAAGGTCAGGGTCCAGAGAGACCAGCTTCATGAGCTTCTCAAGCGGCCAGATCCCCTCGGGATATTGCCTGAACAACCCCGGGACATATTCGATGTTCTTTCGTACCGTCATATGCGGGAAAAGCCCGACGCTCTGGATCACATATCCGATGCTTCTTCTAAGGCTGATTTTATCCACGCTCGAAATATCCTCACCGAACACACTTACCGTTCCGGTGTCAGGTTCAAGCAGTCCGTTGATCAGCTTCAGGAAGGTCGTTTTGCCGCAGCCCGATCTCCCGATCAGCATCAGGAATTCGCCTTCCTCAATGGATACGCTTACATCGTCAAGCACGAGTGTTTCCCCGTAGCTTTTGCTGACGTTGCTGAATTGTATTATCGCTTGTTCACTTTTCATGGCAGCAGCCCTTTATTCTTCAGAAACTCCCGCGCGACGGCTGCAGGTTCCTTCCCGTCGATCTCGACCTTCTTGTTGAGCATAGACATGTCCTGATCAGATATAAGATCGTTGGTCTGCTCAAGAACGCTCCTCAGCTCAGGATATTTTTCAAGCGTTTCCGACCTTATGACATTGCCGCACAGATATTTCGGAAAGTACTCAAGATCATCCTCAAGCACAGTGACGTCGGCGCTGGAAAGCCTTCCGTCTGTTGTAAATACAGTGATGACATCGACTTTGTTTTCCTGTATCGCGTCATATTTGAGGCTGAACGTGATGTCCGAGTGCTTTTTGAATTTAAAACCGTAACTTTTGCATAAGTCTTCGTATCCGTCCGCTCTCTCGTAAAAGCCCGGTTCTGCTCCAAACGTCAGGTTTTCCGAAACCTCCGCAAGATCGCTGTATGTCTTCAGTCCGTACTTTTCAGCAGCCTCGTTCGATACAGCCAGTCCGTACGAATCATTGAATCCGTACATACCCAGCCACTCCAGGTCATACTGCTCTTTGTATTCTGAATTCAGCTGAGCGTTCAGCGTCTCCTGATCGGGAATCTCTGTATGCTTAAGTATTGTCAGCCACGCGGTCCCTGTGTATTCCGGATATATGTCTATCTCCCCTTCAAGAGCTGCCGGCAGCAGAACTGTTTCTCCTCCGGACAGATCGCCAAGCTCTTCAACAGTGATATCTGTTTCCTCTTCGATAAGATCGATCAGAATGTTCGCAATGACAGCTTCCTCGGCTGTATTGTCGTATCCGACTGTTATTTGCTTGCCTGTCCTTCCGGCATTGAGATGGATGACTGCCGCTAAGAAAACCAGGAGCAGGAGAACAAGCACCACTCCGCGCTTGGATTTGCGATGATTATTTACGCCTTGCTCCCACATACCGAACAGCAGGTCAAGTATGATGGCTATCGCGGCGATTATAATGCTGCCTGCCAGCATGAGCTCCTGATTATTCGTCGCTATACCGCGATATATCGCCTGGCCAAGGCCGCCCGCACCTATGAACGATGCGATCCCCGCGATCGATATTGTCATTACCGACATGTTTCTTATGCCCGTGAGGATGACCGGGAAGGCAAGCGGCAGCTGTATCTTCAATAACAATTGCCGCTTTGTGCTGCCCATCCCGATCGCTGCCTCGACTATATCCGGATCGACCTGGTCCAGACCTGTGTACGTATTTCTCACCATAGGGAGAAGCGCATATATGGTAAGCGCGACTATGGCGGTTTTGTTTCCGATCCCGGTGAGCGGGATCAGGAAACCGAACATCGCTATATCCGGGATAGTATAGAGCATGTTGGTTATGCCCAATACTACCTTTGCCAGACTCTTTTTTTCATAAACAAGTATGCCCAGCAGGAGACCGATAACGCCTGCAAGCAGTATCGATACTCCGGCAAGAATCAAATGCTGTTCAACAAGACCGAGGAACCATTCTTTTCTTTCAATTATTATGTCAATCACGCTCATAATAAACTGCTATGCTCCTGTAGCTGGAAAACCTGTTTTGTGTCCCGGCAATTACGTCTTAACACTAAGAGCTATGCTTCTTTTTTGAACTCAGCCTTGTTTTCTTCTATCAGCTGATTGATGCGCTCCTTGTTTCTCCTGCGGAATATGATGCCCGCAATGAGAGTGATGGCCGCAAACAGGAAGAATGTCTTGTACAGATTGTTGTATGCTACAAGATCTCCGTATTTATCGAGCCATATGCCGATTATGACCGGCATGAAAGCGTCACCGCTATAGATGATCGTTGAAATGATTCCGAAAGCGTTTCCGGTATCTTCCACTGGAATGCCGGCCTCACTGATCTGTATGAACTTCTGGCTGCGGAACGCTCCGGTAAGGACAACCTCTATCGTTGCTACTACAAGGAACAGCGGCAGGAAGGCGCGATCCTTTGGCATGAAGAGGAATAAAGCTGCTATGATCACATATCCGACAGTGCAGCACATAAGGATAAATGTAGAACCTTTCTTCTTTACAATGAAGCCGCCTGCGTATGAACCTATTGGCTTGAACCAGTTAGGCATAGAGCCGATCCAGGCGATAGCGGCAGTTGCTGCTCCAAACGGGCCGGCCATGTCGCCCAGGTATGACCCGATGCAGGAACCGATATTGTAGCCGCCAAAGGCGATCAGTATGCAAAGCCAAAGATCCGGATTCTTGAGAAGTCTGATGGTCTGGTGGAAAGTGCTCTCGTCTGTGAGAACTTTTTCCTTCTTGGCCTTTTCTTCAGCATCAAGTTCTGCAACCTTTCCGTCATCAAATACGAACAGGGAGATGATGGCAAACACGATCAGCATTGCCGCGTAGGTCCAGATAACGAAGCGGAGACCCGCTACTCTGTTAACAAACAATGTGAATCCGAAGATGATAGCAGAGCTTACTGTAAGTTCGCCAAGACCTCTGATAGTCTGCAGCCAGGAGAATCCCTCTCCCTCAGCATTGACTCTGCGTGCCAGGATCCTGTTGCACTTAAGCATCGCATCCCAGTATGTAACCGTTGTGGAAACACCCATTACAGCATAGAGAACCAGGCAGACGGTGTAGTTCGGCCAGAATCCCAGAACAAAGTTGCAAAGACCTGTCACTAAATAAGAGATGAACATCAAGTATCTTGGGGCTACTTTATCTGCAACAAAGCCTCCGATCAGATAGCCGACAACGGCAATCCACCCATACACTCCGTACAATACTCCGAACTGAGTATTTGATACGTCCATAGCTTCTATAAATGCGTCGTAGAAGCTTGCGCGGCAGAACAGTACATAGAAAATCGCGAACGAACCAAGCCCGCAAGTCAATAACTGCAGCCACCCTTTTAGATCCAATCGCCTTAACATTGTAGAACCTCCTTATTACTATTACTGACAACAGCGGCGAGGAAAAAGGTCACAAAATGTAAAAATTTTACACTTTGTACTTTTTTTCAACTATAGCACATATTTGTACTACTTTTTCAAAAATTGAAAAAAAATACATCAAAATCCAATATTAGTATTAAAAACAAATATAAAAGAGCCCGTATAGGGCTCTCCTGCTTTCTGATGTCTTGTTGCATCTCCGATGGCACTCTTTTAGTATTTATCGACTCTTGTCACCGTTCCGTCTTCGATCCTGAAGAGCGTACCTCCGCGAAGGTCCTTGATGACCTCATCGTTGAGCTCCGCCGATGTAATGAAGAGCTGCACATCGTCGATCTCGCTCACAAGAAACCTCTGTCTGTCGAGGTCGAGCTCTGAGAGCACATCATCGAGCAGCAGCACCGGCGGCTCGTCCAGCATCTGCCTTGCGATCCTTATCTCTGCCAGCTTGAGAGAAAGCGCGATCGTCCTCTGCTGCCCCTGCGAACCGTACTTCTTAGCGTCTTTTCCGTTGATATAGAACTCGATGTCGTCCCTGTGCGGACCGAGGCTCGCGTATCCGTTGTAGATGTCGCGGTCCCTGTTGTGGAAGATCTGGCTGAAGAGTATCTCGCGCCCTTCCGGGCCCATGACAAAGTCGCAGGAAGTCTTGTATTCGATCCTGAGATCTTCACGTCCGCCTGATATCTTGTTCATGATCTCTCCGGCCTCGCTGCTGAGCATCTCGGCGAATTCCCTGCGGAACCTTATGATCTCATAGCCCGCGTCTGCCAGCTGACGGTCGTAGATGTCCATCATGTCCTCGTTGAACTTGCGGCTGTTGTCATACGGACTTCTCTCTGTGACTGCCTCACCACTTCTCACATCATTGAGGCTCAGGTTGTCTGCACGAGTGAAGGTTTTCTTCTTTATATTAAAGTATCCCTTCAGAAGAGCGTTCTTCTCGCGGAGAGCCTCGTTGTAGCGCCTCAGAGCGTCGTAATAACTTGGGCGCATCTGCGAGAGTTCGCGGTTTATGAATGCGCGGCGCCTGTCCGGACTATCCTTTATGATGCGGAGGTCGTCCGGCGAGAAGATGATGACCACCACGTTGTTCAGAAGTTCCGTGGTGCGGCGGATGACTTTGCCGTCCTTCCTGATCATCTTCTTGCCGTCGGAGCGGATGACTATGTTTATATTCTTCTCAAGGTCTTCAGAAGTAATGTACGTGCTCACCCTGGCCGAGTCAGCGCCGAAACTGATGAGGTCTGCAGAGTTTGACGTTCTGAACGATTTCGCAAAGGCCGTAAGATAGATGGCCTCTATAAGATTCGTCTTGCCCTGGGCGTTCTCACCCACGATAATATTGCGGCTCTCATCGAAGTCGAGCTCGAGGTTCCTGTAATTTCTGAAGTTTTCGAGTATTATGCTGTTTATCCTCATGAGCAGAGTATATCACGAAAAGGCACATATCTTTTGCAATAAATATACTGATTATAGTAAACTATCTGTGTATGAAATGTTCTGCCGGCACAGGACCGACCCCGCGCCGCAGGGCATAATGATCACAAACGGAGAAAAGAAATGAACAACAAAAAGGGTGGATTCGGAGCAAAGCTCCTTCTGGTACTTATTCTGATGATCGCTTCGGCAGTGGGCGGCGCTTATGCTTACCGAGTGATCGACGGAAAAATGGCCGCAAATGAGGCAATGAAGGCTGTCGAGAACGTTGACGTCTCTGATTATGACACCGGAGAGCAGACCATTATCCAGGGCTATATCGATGAGGCAAAGAAGGATATCGAGACTGCAAAGACCCGCAAGGAAGTCTATGAGATAATCACCGACTTCATCGCCGATGTCGACAAGGTCCAGACCAAGAGTGAGAAAGAACTCGAGGCCGCTCTCAAGGCTGCAGAGGAAGCCAAGAAGCAGTACAGCAATCAGGACAACAGCTACAACAATAACAATAGCAGCAACAGCAATTACAACAGCGATACCGAGGATGATTCCTCAAATGAAGGAAGCTACAAGAGCAATAATCTGAATCAGGGAAGCGACGGAACTGAAAAGGAGAGCAACGGCATAATCGGAAGCCTTCTTGGCGGACTGAGCAGCGGTTCCTCCGGTAACTAAAAGAGAAAGGATATTTGAAATGAGAAGAATCAATAAACTGGCAATTTTACTTATGGTCATCGCTCTTTTCTCAGCGATGATGATGACAGCATGCGGCAGCAAGTCTGCAGAAAAATCAGAACCGACTACACTCGAATCTTTTATAAACGAGCATCCTGACGTTAAGTCTGAACTGGACAAGAAAGTGGCCGATGGTGAGACTTCCGGCGTCGCTATAGAGATCAAAGGCAACGATATCATCTATACTTATGATCTTTCGGGCGTGAAGGATATGACTGAAGAGTTTGCAAAGAGCGATGAGCTGAAAGAAGCACTCCAGACCGCTCTTGATTCACAGGCTGACGCTTTCAAAAGTGTAGCATCAAGAATGGAATCCGTAGTAAATGACGCAGATGTAGAGATCAAGGGAATACGTGTAGTAGTCAATTATGTTTACGGCGATGAAGTCGTTGTAAGCGGCACATTCGAGCCAAGCGACGAGGCTGCTGCCCCGGCAGAAGAAGCTCCTGAAGCAACTGAAGAAGCAGCCGAAGAAGCAGTCGAAGAGGAAGGCTCAAACTAAATCTGATTGCACGATAGCAGCCATAAACTGAATATTCAGAAATACCAAAATAGCGGCCTGATGGCCGCTATTTCATTTGCCTTGTTTTGACTACTTGGTCTCGATTATTACCTTGCGGTAAGGGTCCTTACCCTCGCTCCTTGTCTGAACGTTCGGGTGGTTCTGCAGTGTGCAGTGGATAACCTTTCTCTCATAAGGATTCATAGGCTCAAGAGTTGTAGGCCTTCCGGTCCTCTCGACCTTGCCTGCCAGGCGGTTTGCCAGGTTGACAAGTGTCTTTTCTCTCTTGGCTCTGTAGTTCTCTGCATCGAGGATGACCCTGATATACTTGTCGGAGTCCTTGTTGACTACATAGCTGGCGAGGCACTGGACTGCGTCGAGTGTCGATCCGCGCTTTCCGATGATAGTTCCGGTATCCTTACCTGTGATCTCTACGAATACCAGCTCGTCTCCTGCCTTTACGCTGAAGTCGAGATCGATTCCCATCTTATCGGCAAGGTCTCTCAGAAATGCTTCCAGCGGATGTCCCTCAGCCGGCTCAAGCTTCTTTACTTCGTAAAGCATTGTGTCTTCGAGCGAGAGGCTGTATTTCTTCTTCGAAAATCTTCCGCCGCGGCTCTTTTCTTTTCTGCTTGCTTTTTCTCTGGCCCTTGCGTCTTCTCTTTCTTCTGCTTCGAACTTGTCGTAGTCTGCTCTTACTTCGTCAGGCAGCTGCTGTGTTGAATTCTCAGGCAGTCCTGCAAGTATTGCATCAAGATCGTCGAACGATGACTTCTTTGTCTGAGGTTCCGCTTCTTCCTTTGCAGTAACTCTGACTCTTGCCAGCTTCGAGCCTATCCCGAGAAAACCGTTTGACGACTCCTCGAGGACCTCGATTTCTGCGTCCTCTCTGTCTATCTTGAGTTCCTTAAGCGCGAGATCCACGGCAGTCTCAACATCGACTCCCCATTTTTCTGAAGATCTCATTTGTTAATAACTTCCTTTCATTCTTGCTCTCTTCTTCCTGGCAAGCTCTTTCTCTGCTCTCTGAATGAGTTTCTTATGCTCTTTTTCTTCATTCATCTTATCTCTGACTTTATTCATTCTGAGATTGAAGAAGATCTGCATAAACTGACCGCCGGCCCAGTAGATCGCAAGTCCTGCCGGATACGATCTTGCAAGCCAGAGGATACTCAGAGGGAAGAAATACTTCATGATGGCGTTCATCGCCTTGGCCTGTCCTGCGCTGGCGCCCGGCTGCTGTGTCATCGCTGAGTTCATGCTGAACGCGAAGAACGTTGCGAGACCTGCGGCTATAGGCAGTATCCAGAGGTCCGGCTGCGCGAGGTCCTTGATCCAGAGGAAGGACTCGTGGTTGGCGAACATCATGGTGTTGCTTGTCGGCATGTACTTCATCGGATTTCTGAGAAGCGCGAAAAGTCCCATGATAATAGGAAACTGAATAAGCATCGGAAGGCAGCCGCTCATAGGGTTGAAACCGGCTTCTGAATAGAGCTTCTGCATCTCCTCATTCTGTTTTTCCTTGTCATTGGCGTATCTGCGCTGTATTTCCTGTGCCTTTTCAGACATTTCCGACATATTTGCTGTCGATTTGATCTGCTTGGCGTAGAGCGGATACAGTACCAGCTTAACGATGACTGTGAGGATAATGAGAGAGATTCCGTAATTGCCTACCAGTTTATATATCAGCATCAGCAGATATCCGATAGGTTTTGCAATAATTCCCATTTAATACTCCGTTCGTGTCATGATCATCTGAAGCCTATGGTACAGGATCGTAGCCGCCCGGTCTTCCCGGATGACATCTTAATATCCTGCGTATGCCCAGCCAGCTCCCCTTGAGAGCGCCGTACTTTTCTACTGCTTCTATAAAGTAAGCGCTGCATGTTGGCGTGTACCGGCAATGAGCTCCGATGTACGGAGATATGCCGATCTGGTAGGCTCTTACCATGACTATCAGTATCTTCTGAATGATGTTTTTCTCACTTTTCATTTGTTTTGACGCCGCCTTCGATAAGTCCGCAGTCCTTCAGGCTCTTTCTGATCTGCTTTTCAACTTCATCTTCTTTGCATCCGTTAATGGTATTTCTTGCTACAAATATAATGTCATATCCGTTTGCAATACCCGGCTCCAGGGATCTGAACGCTTCTCTCATAAGTCTGCGCGCCCTGTTTCTCTCTACAGAGTTACCTACCTTTTTACTTGCAACGAATGCGCTCCGGCTTATCTTAAGTCCGTTCCTTTTATATAGGATGACTGTAAATCTGCCGCCCCTGGATTTTCCCTGCTTATATATTCTGGAAAAATCCCTTTGATTTCTGATTGTATATTCGCTGCGGTCTCTCATGCGGACACCAAATCAATTAAACAGTAAGAGACTTTCTTCCTCTTGCTCTTCTTCTCTTGAGCACCTTGCGGCCGTTAGCTGTAGCCATTCTCTTGCGGAATCCGTGTTCCTTGAGTCTCTGCCTCTTCTTAGGCTGATAAGTTCTTTTCATGTCTGTCTCCTTTATCTTTTATATAATATGTAGGTATTTATCTGTGCCCTCTGAATTCCATGAGCACATAGACCAAAACATTATAGATTAAGGGGTTTTGCAAGTCAAGAACGACTGCAGGCAGCTATCTCATTAAATACTTGTTTAAATAAAAAACAATCCGTTCAAAAATAGAGTTATACACAATATCTAGTATAAGACTTAACTTATTAACAACTTTATCAACAATATGTGGAAAACTTATTTTTTGAAAGGCTGTATTTAAGCATTTATAACAGATAGTTGACCTTTGCATGTGTGGAAAACTTTATGTAAAATGTGTTTACAGACCGTTTTTATAACATAGTGGAAAAATACAAGATATTGTGTCGAAAGTTCGTATATTTGAACCGTTTCAGCATTTGAATCTGTGGAAAACTTTGTATAGAATACGCTCTGCTAAGGACAGGTATATATAGTGGATAAAAATAAGTTGTGGGGGACGACCCTATATTTTCTAAAAGATAATAATACGAATCTGAGCTACACTACATGGCTGGCTCCTCTGAATATACATCATATAGATGAGGAAGCCGGTGTTGTTTTTCTTGCGTGGCCTGATCAGCCTAAACTGATAACACATATAAATGATCACTATCTTACACAGATAGAAAACGCAATAAACAGCAGCACGGAAAAGCCTTATAAAGTAGTAATAAAGCCGGTAAAGGAATACGAAGTAAGCAAGATCGATACGTCGAGAATGAAAAACACTCTCAATCAGGAGAAGCTTTTCAATCCGCGTTTCAATTTTGAGAATTTTATAGTGGGCAATTCAAATAAATATGCTCACGCTGTTTCTGTTGCGGTAGCTGAATCTCCGGGAGATATATATAATCCTCTTTTTATTTACGGAGGATCAGGTCTCGGAAAGACCCATCTGATGCAGGCCATCGGTGTACAGATAATAAGGAACAATCCTGATACTAAGGTACTTTATGTATCTTCAGAGATGTTCACAAATGAATATATAACTGCTATCAAGGATAACAAGACAAGAGTTTTCAGAAACAAATACAGAAAACTCGATGTTCTTCTTATAGACGATATCCAGTTTATAGAAGGTAAGGAGCAGACACAGGAAGAATTCTTCCATACTTTTGAGGCTCTTTATCACAACAATAAACAGATAGTCATCACAAGTGACTGTCCGCCTGTGAATCTCAAAGGACTCGATGAAAGATTAAGAACAAGATTCAGCTGGAACATGATCGCAGATATCCAGCCGCCTGACTATGAAACAAGAGTCGCTATCCTTCAGAATCTCGCAGAAAAGTCCGATATAGAGCTCACTCCGCAGATGAAAGATGTACTCGGTCTTATTGCGGACCAGGTAAAGGATAACATCCGCGAACTCGAAGGAGCATACAACAGAGTTGTAGGTCTTTCGCAGCTTCTCAATGAACCTATAACTGTTGATAATGCTAAAAATATCCTCAAAGATATCATCAAGGATAATGAACAGGCAGTTGCTCCTGAAAGAATAAGGTCAATTGTCGCAAACCATTACAAAATAAAGATCGCAGACATGGATTCTCCTAAGAGAAATGCCGAGATAACGCTTCCGCGACAGATAGCGATGTATCTCTGCAGATCTGAAACTGATCTTTCTCTTCCTAAGATAGGTAAACTTTTCGGAGACAGACATTACTCAACAGTAATACATGCAATAGAAAAGATAGAAGAACAGATCAAATATGATGAGATCCTGTATGAAAATATAGAGACAATAAGGGCAAAACTTCAGTCCGGAAAGAGATAAAAAAGAGGCCATTAAAATAATCAACATCGATTCAACAGAATATAAATAGTTTTATCAACTATAAAAAAAATTCTGTAAGGCTCAAAAATCAAGATATCAAAAAGTTATCCACATAATCAACAGGCCTTACTATTAATACTAAAATCTATTAAATAAAAATAATGGCCATGCCTGAGAAAGATCATTAAAAGACACGAAAGGGAAAAGTCATGAAGATTTACTGCAGCAGAACAGAACTTAATAAGGCTCTTAATAATGTATCTCATTCTGTTCCTGTAAGGACTACTTCAAATATTCTTGAAGGTATCCTTATAAATGTCGAAGAAGGAAATATGAAACTTACTTCCACAGATACAAATATGACTACAGAGACAGTCATCAGTGTTAATTGTGAAGGTGTATGTGAATTCGTTGTTCCTGCAAAACTTTTCAGCGCTATCATCTCAAAGCTTCCTGAAGATGACATGATGATAGATTACGATAATGAGAAGTCAAAAATTAATATAAAGAGCGGCGGATCAAATTCAGAGATAATCTGCTTCAGAGGAGATGAATATCCTAAGATCTTCCTCGATGAAGGAGAAAATGTTATCTATCTTGATAAAGAAGACGTAAAGAAGCTCATAAAGAAGACAGCATTCAGTGCTTCAACTGATGAATTCAACAGGATCATCACTGGAGTTCTTCTTGAAATCAAAGACGGAAGCATGAAGATGGTAGGAGTTGATCCTTACAGGATAGCTGCTTATAAGATCCCTGTTGAAAACAAAGAAAATATAAGTGTTATCATTCCTGCAAAGCTTATTATTGAAGTTTCAAAGTTTATCGATGATGACGGAGATTCAAAGATGAGCTTCGAAGTGATTGATAACAAAGTAGTTCTCAAGTTCGACAACAATAAAGTAATAATCAATACTTACTCCGGTAAATTCATTGATTATGAAAGGATCCTCAACAAAGAAGGAAACATCAATGTAAGAGTAAAGAAGGATGATCTTTTAAAGAGTACTGAAAGAGCATCACTCCTGGCTTCGGTCCAGAATAACAATCTGATCAGATTCAATATAGGAAAGGATATGATATATATCACTTCCTTGAATGAAGAAGGAAACATCGAAGAAAAGGTCGAGATAATCAATGACGGAGAAGACCTCAATATAGGTATCAACTCAAGATATCTAAAAGATGCTCTCAGTGTCATAGAAGATGAAGAGATAAACATTAACTTCAAGGACAGCATCAGCCCGGCAATCATCAAACCTCTCAAAGGAGATAAATACACTTATCTGATCCTGCCGATCAGAATGAATTAAATAATAAAAAAAGAGGTGTTCACTTAAGTTTAAGTGAACACCTTATTTTTTATTTAATCATTTCGCATGCTGTCTGTGCAGCAACTTTTGCATTATTGAATACAAGCTGGATATTTGAATCAAGGCTGTCTCCGCCTGTAAGTTCTTTAACTTTAGCAAGAAGGAAAGGTGTTGTTGCTTTTCCTTTTATTCCCAGCTTATTACATTCTTCGATAGCTTTATCGATAGCAGGATTTATAACATCAGGATCCATTGCATATTCATCAGGTATAGGATTTCCTACAAGTACTCCGCCTTTCATTCCGAGCTCTGTATGAGTTTTGAAGAAATTTGCGAGTTCGGCCGGGCTGTCAACTTTGTAATCTACCTTGAATCCGCTCTTTGTTGTATAGAATGCAGGCATATCTTCTGTTCCGAATCCGATAACAGGGACTCCCTTTGTTTCAAGGTATTCAAGTGTAAGACCAATATCCAGGATGGATTTGCATCCTGCGCATACTACCATTACCGGTGTCTGTGCAAGTTCTTCGAGGTCGGCACTGATATCCATCGTGACCTCAGCTCCTCTGTGGACTCCGCCTATTCCGCCGGTCGCGAAGATCTTTATTCCTGCCATATGCGCGATCATCATTGTTGTTGTGACTGTGCATGCTCCGTCTTCACCCTTTGCGCAGAGCATTGCGAGGTCACGCCTTGAAGCTTTAGCGATCGCAGGACCTTTCTTTCCGAAATATTCTATCTCGTCAGGAGTAAGTCCGGCCTTGAGACGTCCGCCGATAATCGCGATAGTCGCAGGTACTGCTCCGTTTTCTCTTATGATATTCTCGACTGCCAGAGCTGTTTCAACATTCTGAGGATACGGCATTCCGTGCGATATGATAGTTGACTCAAGTGCTACTACCGGCTTTCCTGCGTCGAGTGCTTCTTTTACTTCTTTGCTTATATCAAGATATTTGTTCATTTAATCAATCTCCATTTCTCTGATCATTATTGTGTGACTGTTCATTATATTTTCGATAAGTTCACTGCTCATTTCAGGGTGGATCGTCGGATCTACCGATATAGTCGCAGATGCTGCGGCGTTGGCAGCTTTCGCAGGATCCGCAAGTTTATCACTTCCTTCTTTGAGGGAGGACCATATTATAGCCGCCATTGCGGAGTCTCCTGCTCCGGTCGTGCACCTGACATGTGCGGGATATCTGTCGACCATGGTCATATGATCTTTATCAGCTGCAAGCATTCCGTGAGGTCCTGCCGAGATGAACACTCTTCTGACTCCCTGGTCTATGAGTGCACGGGCTGCTTCTATAAAATCGACCTCTGTCTCTATTATCATATCTGTCAGATACTCGGCCTCAAGAAGGTTAGGTTTGATAGTGTCTATCCCATCAAGATCGCCTTTTATCTTTTCCGCATGTGAGACCGATACGGTATCTACATACAGAGGAACCTTGCAGATATCTTTAAGTTTCATAAGTGCTTCATGAGTGATATTGCAGTCGGCAACAACAGCTTCGGCCGAATTTATATCATCACTCAGGGATTCAATATATTCGGGTGTTATGTTCTGCATTATGTCCACGTGAGACAGGGCAAGTTCCATCTCGCCGGTCTCGTCGTTGATGAAAAGATATACAGAAGTTGAAGCGCCCGGGATTATCTTCGAAAGACTCGTGTCCATTCCGATGCTTTCACACTTCGCGATCATCTCTTTTCCGAGGGTGTCATCTCCGGCTGCCGTAACAAGTTTTACATTTACACCCATCATCGCGAGATTCTGTGCGATGTTTCTTCCGACACCTCCGTAGCTCATTTTTATGATGCCCGGATTGGAGTCAGCAGGAATAAGCGGCTTATAAGGTGTGCCGCCTATGTCTATGTTAGCGGCACCGATAACTAATACATATCCTTTATTTTCCATAACAATATTTTGATTCCTGTAAAAATATTACAAAATCTACTGGTTTTGCTGTTCTTTTATACGCTGTTTCCAGCATCTGTGGCACATAGCGGTATATCTGTCATTGCCACCTAGAACCACCTGATCGCCTTCTGTAATGATGCGGCCGTTGTCATCAAATCTCGCATTTACTGTAGCCTTGCGTCCGCATTCACAGATAGTCTTTATCTCTGTGATGGAGTCAGCGAGCTCCATGAGCCTTTGTGCTCCCGGGAAGAAGTGAGTGAGAAAATCGGTCCTTAGTCCGAAGCAGAGTACAGGCAGATCTTCCTCGTCTACCAGCTTTCTGAGACCGTCGATCTGATCCGGTGTCAGGAACTGTGCTTCGTCTGCGATTATTACATCGCAGCTGCCTGCAGCGTGATATGCATCAATGATGTCATCTTCAGGCGAGATTATCTGGGCGCGCTGCGCAAGGCCTATGCGGCTTTTTATAATGTCGGCGCCGTCGCGGGTATCTGTGCCGGGCTTTATGAGCCAGACAGTCATGCCTTTTTCTTCATAATTGAATTTTGTGATCAGAGCCTGCGCGGACTTTGATGAGCCCATCGCTCCGTATTTGAAATATAGCTTAGCCATCGTTTTCCTCCACTTTTACCATACTCATACAATATAATACATCAAATAAAACGGGTATGACCCCGGAAAAGAAAATTCAAATTTTTTGAAATAAATAAGTATTCTACCTCCGAGCGATTATAGTATAATTAACGAGGTGGGATTCATGTCCCAGACTTTATTTATTACTCTGAATTAAATTTAGGGAGGATTGTGATGAAGAAATTTCTTGTTATGCTCCTCGCAGCTGTAATGGTATTTTCATTCGCAGCATGCGGGGGCGGAAGCAGCGATGAGGGAGCAGCTGATGACGGCGCTATGAAGGTAGCTATGATTACTGACTATGGTGACATCACAGACCAGTCCTTCAACCAGACAACTTATGAGGCATGCAAGGCATACTGCGAGGGCGCAGGAGTTGACTTCACATATAAGAAGCCTGCTTCTGACTCAGATGCAGACCGTGTTTCCTCGATCGAAGAGGCTATTGAGGAAGGTTACAACGTAATCGTAATGCCTGGTTATGCATTTGCTGCAGCTATCCGTGAGGTAGCTCCGATGTATCCGGATGTAAAGTTTGTTGCTCTTGACGTAAGTGAATATGATCTTACTCACGACGGAGACAATGAAGTAGAGTTTGACGGATCCAATGTATACAGCGCAGTTTACCAGGAAGAGCTTGCAGGCTACATGGCTGGTTACGCAGCTGTTAAGCTGGGTTACACAAAGCTCGGATTCCTCGGCGGAATGGCTGTTCCTGCTGTTCAGAGATACGGCCACGGATTTGTTCAGGGCGCTGACGCTGCTGCAGAAGAACTCGGAAAGACTGACGTAGAGATCAAGTATGTATACGGCGGACAGTTCTTTGGCGATGCTGACATCACAGCTGCTATGGACACATGGTACGGCTCAGGCACAGAGTGCGTATTCGCATGCGGCGGCGGAATCTTCACTTCGGCTGCTGAGGCTGCTTCGAAGACAGGCGGCAAGGTCATCGGCGTTGACGTTGACCAGGCTGCAAAGATCGACGGCGACTACGGCGAAGGCATGACAGTTACATCTGCTATGAAGGGTCTTGGCGCAACAGTCAATACTCTGCTTGGTGCTATCAGTGATGGCAACTGGGATCAGTATGCAGGCAAGATCGAGACTCTCGGACTCGTTTCTGAGACACCGGCTGACAACTATGTACAGCTGCCAGATTCGACACAGTGGGCTGATGGATTCCAGAAGTCTGATTACGAGACTCTCGTTAAGGAGCTCTTCGACGGAACAAGAACAGTTTCTGCTGATACAGAAGCTATCCCTGCAACAAAGGCTGTTAAGGTCGACGATCAGGGAGCAATCAAGGGCTAACATAAGGTTCTGAAAAGACCTGACACTAAAGGCGATTCCGAAAGGAACCGCCTTTTTTATTATGCCTCTTTTTGGTAGAATGTTAGTGTATTGGATTCACTTATTGTTATACGGAGGGAACGGAAATATGGATGCACCTTATGCCATAGAAATGGTGAATATCACCAAACGATTCCCCGGCATCATTGCAAACGACAACATCACTTTGCAGCTTAAGAGAGGTGAGATACACGCCTTGCTTGGCGAAAACGGTGCCGGAAAATCCACCCTCATGTCCGTCCTTTTCGGTCTTTACCAGGCCGAGGAAGGCGTCATCAAAAAGGACGGCAAGGAGGTAAAGATCAACGACCCTAACGATGCGAACGACCTGGGCATCGGAATGGTACACCAGCACTTCAAACTCGTACAGTGCTTCACCGTCCTTGAGAACATCATTCTCGGTGTTGAAACTACTAAGGGCGGAGTACTTCAGATGGACGAGGCCAGAAAAAAAGTCATGGCATTGTCAGAAAAATATGGTCTTCAGGTCGATCCTGACGCAAAGATCGAAGACATCACAGTAGGAATGCAGCAGAGGACAGAGATCCTCAAGATGCTCTACAGAGACAATGAGATACTCATCTTCGACGAACCGACTGCCGTGCTTACGCCGCAGGAGATCGACGAGCTGATGCAGATCATGAAGAACCTGAGGGCTGAGGGAAAATCTATCCTCTTCATCACTCACAAACTGAATGAGATCAAGGCTGTCGCAGACAGAGTTACGGTACTCCGACGCGGCAAGTACATCGGAACCGTTGATGTTGCAACCACTTCGAAAGAAGAGATGAGCCGCATGATGGTAGGCCGTGATGTCAACATGGTTGTTGAGAAAGAGCCTGCAAAGATCGGCGACACGATTCTCAAAGTAGAGAACATGACCGTTGCGTCAAAGGTACACGCCAACAACGCTGTAAAGAACGTCAGCTTTGAAGTCCACGAAGGCGAGATCGTATGTATCGCCGGTATCGACGGAAACGGTCAGACTGAATTAGTTTACGGACTTACCGGTATGGAGCCTCTTGTCGATGGAAAGATCACTCTCTGCGGAGAGGACATCACAAAGGCCTCGATCCGCCAGAGAAGCAAACTATTAAGCCATATACCTGAAGACAGACATAAACACGGACTCGTTCTGGATTATCCGCTCGAGTACAACATGGTTCTTCAGAGATATTACCAGTCCGAGTTCACATCGAAGGCCGGTTTCCTGAAGAGACCTGCTATCCGCGCGTACTCCGAGAGACTTGAGAAAGAGCATGACGTCAGATCCGGCCAGGGTCCTGTGACTATCGCAAGGGCAATGTCCGGCGGTAACCAGCAGAAGGCGATCATCGCCCGCGAGATCGACAAGGATCACAAGCTGCTCGTTGCCGTTCAGCCTACAAGAGGTCTTGATGTCGGAGCCATCGAAGGTGTTCACAGGAACCTAATCAAGGAAAGAGACAACGGAAGAGCAGTTCTTCTTATCTCACTCGAACTCGAAGAAGTAATGAACGTTCCTGACAGGATCCTCGTAATGTATGAAGGCGAGATAGTCGGAGAACTCGATCCTAAGAAGACAACAGTGGAAGAGCTCGGTCTGTACATGGCCGGTGCCAAGAGAAATGTCGGTGTTGCAGCAGAGGGGAAGGAGGAAGCGTAATGAAACAGAATAAAAGTTTGCTTAAGAATCCGTCCTTCCAGGCGATACTCACTTCACTGGTATGTATCATCCTCGGTCTGCTCATAGGATTCATAGTGCTTCTGATCATCAACCCTGCAGGAGCCGGAGAAGCGATAACAACGATCCTCCTCAACTTCCTTACAAGAGCATCGGGCCCAGCCAAGATGAAGGCTCTCGGAAACACTCTTGCAAAGACCGCGCCGCTGCTGATGTGCGCACTTTCGATCTGCTTCTGCTATAAGGTAGGACTTTTCAACATCGGAGCTCCGGGCCAGTATGAGGCAGGCGCATGCATCGGACTTTATGCAGCTCTGGCATGGCACTGCAACTGGGTCGTCTGTCTGTTGCTCGCAGCTATCGCAGGCGCAGTAGTCGGAGCAATATCCGGTGCGCTTAAGGCATACAGAAATGTAAACGAGGTCATATCGGGCATCATGATGAACTGGATAATGCTTTATCTGACCAACATGGTGCTTACGAGCAAATCGGTAAAGGATCCTACAAGCCCTTATACTGTCAAGCTTTCTGCGGGAAACCCTAAAGCTCTTATCCCGTCAGCGGGCCTCAGCAGTATTTTTGCAAACAACAGGACAGTCACGATAGCGATCCCTCTGGCGATCCTCTTCGCGATACTCATCTGGGTGATACTGTCCAAGACAAAATTCGGCTACGAGCTGCGCGCTACCGGTTTCAACAAGGAAGCTGCCAAGTATGCCGGAATGAAAGAAAAACAGAATATCATCATCACGCTGGCGATCGGCGGAGCTCTCGCAGGCATCGGTGCCGCATTCCTCTTCCTTACAGGTTATCAGGAATGGTCCACTACACAGACTTCGGTCCCGGGCATGGGATTTAACGGTATTGCCGCTACATTCCTCGGCGGACTGCATCCGATAGGAACGATCTTTGCTTCGTTCTTCATCCAGTCCATCACGGACGGCGGAGCGCTCATCAACAAGTCGGTATATCCTTCGCAGATCTCCGACCTGATCTCATCGATCATCATCTACCTGTGCGGATTCGTACTCTTCTTCAAATTCGCGCTCAATAACTGGATCGGCAAGAGAGATAAAGGCGGCCCTAACGTCAATGACGTACCTGTCACAGATGATGCTGCTAAGACAGAAGGAGGTGATAAGTAATGTTATTACTGCTTCAGTACACGATTATTTTCGCCTCAGTACTTTGCCTGGTAGCGCTCGGCGGATGCTACTCTGAGCACTCCGGTGTTATCAACCTGGGTCTTGAAGGAATCATGGTAATGGGAGCTCTCGGCGGAGCGGTAACCATGTTCTTCCTCCCTGCAGGTACTTCAAAGATCGTTATCGTACTGGCCACGACACTCTTTGCTATCCTGGTCGGAATGTTGTATTCATGCCTGCTTGGTGTGGCCTGCATCAACTTCAAGGCAGACCAGACCCTTATCGGTACCGCGATGAATCTGTTGGCTACAGCTGCTGCTACAGTATTCGTAAGAGCCATGAACTCTTCGATCAATCCGGACAACGTTTCGAGTTCGATCCAGTACATTCAGGAGAAGAAAGCATTTCTGAAGTATATCGGAGGATTCGAGTTCAGCTGGTTCATGCTTATGGCAGTTGTTCTGCTGGTAGTGGCATGGTTCCTGCTTTACAAGACCAAGTTCGGTCTGAGACTCATGGCTTGCGGTGAGAACCCACAGGCTGCAGACTCTGTAGGTATCAATGTTTACAAGATGCGCTGGGCAGGCGTACTCATCTCGGGATTCCTTGGCGGACTCGGCGGTATCGTTTACATCACGGCCGGTGTATCCGAGTGGAAATTCGAAATGGGCGTTGCGGGCTTCGGCTTCCTGGCTCTGGCCGTAATGATCTTCGGTCAGTGGAAACCGACCAACATCGCGCTGGCTGCTCTGCTCTTCGGGCTCTTCAGAGCGCTGTCGAACGTATACACAGGTATCCCGTTCCTGGCAAACATGAACATCCCGAGCACGGTATACAACATGCTGCCTTACATCATCTCGCTCATCGTTCTGGCATTCACATCCAAGAACTCCAGAGCACCTAAGGCAGAAGGTATACCTTACGACAAGGGCGCAAGATAAGCCGCAAAGGCGAATCGCAAAACAAACAGACTGGCGGAGGCTTCGGCCTCCGCTTTCCTTTGCGCTCGCTTTACTCTGTATTCAGTTGTATAATAACTGTGTATGGGCAATCCTAATTGTTAACACATCTGTAGAAGACATATTATTAGATATACAGGAGACTAAGATATGGATACAAAAGAGATTCTGAAATACTGCGACCACACACTGCTGGCGCAGACAGCTACATGGGAAGATATCAAGGCACTGATCGATGACGGGATCAAATATGAGACTGCAAGCGTCTGCATCCCGCCTGCATATGTTGCGCAGGCAAAGGACTATGCCGGCACAAGACTGCCTATCTGCACAGTCATCGGCTTCCCTAACGGCTATAACACAACGGCCGTCAAGGCTTTCGAGACAAGCGACGCTCTCGACAACGGCGCTGATGAGATCGATATGGTCATCAACATCGGCTGGGTAAAGGACAAGAGATGGGACGACATCGAGAACGAGATCCGCACTCTCAAGGAGATCTGCGACGATCACATCCTGAAGGTCATCATCGAGACATGCATGCTGACAGAGGAAGAGAAAGTTAAGCTCTGCGAGATCGTTACATTCGCGGGAGCTGACTTCATCAAGACTTCGACAGGATTCGGCGGCGGCGGAGCTACTTTTGAAGACGTTGAGCTTATGGTAAAGAACGTAGGCGAAGGCGTTAAGGTAAAGGCTTCCGGCGGGATCTCCGGACTCGAGGACGCAGCTAAGTTCCTTGAGATCGGAGCAAAGAGACTCGGCACCAGCAGAGTCGTAAAGGCCGCAAAAGCAGCCGAAAAATAGAAGATATTTACATTAATCGAAAGATAATTACAAGTAAAGAGGTGCAAATTATGGTTGATTATACAGAAGGCGGCGGCTATCAGTATCATGTTGGGCTGAGGCCGGGAGACATCGGTGAATACGTTATTCTGCCGGGAGATCCTCACAGGGTCCCGAAGATCGCGGCATATTTTGACGATGCAAAGAAGGTCGCTGACAGCCGTGAGTATGTAACTTATACAGGATATCTTGACGGAGTTAAGGTAAGCTGCACAAGTACGGGAGTAGGCGGACCTTCCGCATCGATCGCTCTTGAGGAGTGCGCAAACGTAGGCGGCAAGACTTTCATCAGAGTCGGTACATGCGGAGGCATGGACCTCAATGTCAAAGGCGGCGACATCGTCATTGCTACGGGAGCTGTCCGCATGGATGGGACATCCAAGGAATATGCTCCTATAGAGTATCCGGCTGTTCCTGATGTAACAGTCGCTGCTTCGCTGGTGTTTGCAGCCAGGGAGCTTGGCTATCCGTACCACACCGGAGTCGTACAGTGCAAGGACGCGTTCTACGGGCAGCACATGCCTGAGGCTCTTCCGAACAGCCATGAGCTTCTCAACAAGTGGGAGGCGTGGCTGCGTCTTGGCTGCAAGGCTTCGGAGATGGAGTCCTCGACGCTCTTCATTGTAGGAGCTTACCGTAGGCTCAGAGTAGGATCGGTATTCCTTGTCGTAGCAAACCAGGAAAGAGAAAAAGCCGGTCTTCCTAATCCGCAGGAGCATGATACCGACAAGGCTATACGCTGCGCGATCGAAGCGATACGCATGATGATCGCAGATGACAAGGCCAGAGCAGAAAAGGAAGGTCAGGAGTAATGGCTAAGAGAGTATTCTGGATAGTGCTCGACAGCGCAGGATGCGGCGGAGCACCTGACGCGGCTGCTTTTGGTGATGAGGGCAGCGATACATTCGGCACTTGCTATAAAAGCGGCAAGCTTAACATCCCTAATATGGAAAAGATGGGAATGCGCAACATCGAAGGGACTTCGTTCTTTGCTCCGAGAGAGGATGTCGAAGGCTGCTACTGCCGCATGCATGAGAAGTCGATGGGCAAAGACACCACGGTGGGCCACTGGGAGATGGCCGGCATGGTTTCGCCTAAACCTCTTCCTACATACTACGATGGCTTCCCTCAGGAGATACTCGATAAGCTGTCTGATGCTACCGGCAGGGGCATAATCTGCAACAAGACTTATTCGGGCACCGAGGTCATCAAAGACTACGGCGAAGAGCACTGCAGGACAGGCGCTCTCATCGTCTATACGAGTGCCGACAGCGTGATGCAGATAGCTGCACACGAAGACGTGGTGCCTATTGAAGAGCTCTACAGCATCTGCCGCAAGGCAAGAAAGATAATGCAGGGAGATCACGGTGTAGGCCGTATCATAGCCAGACCTTTTGAGGGCGAGTGGCCTTACAAGAGGACTGTAAGAAGACACGATTTCAGCCTGGTGCCTCCTCGCGAAACAGTGCTCGATGCACTGAAAGCAGAGGGCTTCCCGGTTATCGGCGTAGGCAAGATCTACGATATATTCGCCGGCAAGAGCGTTATGTTCAGCTATTCCAATAAGGGCAATGAAGCCAATATGGTAAGGACTATCGATATCGCTGACGCGGATTTTGAAGGGCTTTGCTATGTGAACCTGGTAGATACGGATATGATCTACGGCCACAGAAGGGATATCGAGGGCTATACCAACGCGCTCAACACTGCCGACAGGCAGATAGGCGAACTGATGGAGAAGATGGGTCCTGAAGATATGCTGATCATCACAGCCGACCACGGCTGCGACCCGGGATACAAGGGCACCGACCATACAAGAGAAGATGTTCCTTGCCTCATCTGGGGACCTGGGCTCAAAAAAGGTGTTGACCTCGGAACTCGCAATACCTATGCGGATCAGGGTGCGACGATCGCTGAATACTTCGGTCTCTCGTACCGCGGCGACGGCGAGTCATTCCTGAGTGAGATCATGGAATAAAACAAGGAGAATCATGGCAGATACAATAGCAGCCATTTCGACTGCGCCCGGTGAGGGAGGAATAGGAATAGTACGGGTCAGCGGACCTCAGAGCGAAGCGCTTATGCGAAAGCTCATGACAGGCTGCCCTGAAGATATTGAGCCGCGTCACGCGTATTTCGGCAAGGTTGTTAAAGACAGTTCCGACCCTGCGGCAGAAGTTATAGACGAGGCGGTCTTTCTGTTCATGAAAGGTCCGGCTTCGTATACGGGCGAAGACATGCTCGAGATACAGGGTCACGGAAGCAACGTGTCTCTTAAGGCTATCCTTTCTTCGGTTCTTCAGTCCGGTCTTGAAAATATCAGGATGGCGGACCCCGGAGAGTTCACAAAACTTGCTTTCCTCAACGGAAAGATGGACCTCTCGCAGGCCGAGGCTGTCATAGACATAATCAAGGCAAAATCTGATCTTTCGCTTGGAATTGCTGAAGACCAGCGTGCCGGCAGGCTCGGTGACAAGATCAGAGAGATCCGGGAGACTCTTCTGGATGTGCTTGCGGAGATGGCTGTCGATATCGACTATCCTGATGAGGATTACGGTGACGAAAGCGGTTCTTACAGCGAACTCATAAGCAAACTAAGATGGGTCCTTTCGGATGTTGAAGAACTCCTCGATACAGCCTCGATCGGCAGGATAGCACGTGAGGGCGTAAGAGTTGTCATCGCGGGCAAGCCTAACGCAGGCAAGAGCTCTCTTATGAACGCGATCCTCGGCGAGGGCCGCGTCATAGTAACGGATATTCCGGGGACGACAAGGGATACCGTCGAAGAAAGCGCTTCCATGGGAGGTGTGCCTATCGTTCTGGTAGATACTGCGGGTCTTCGCGACTCTGACGACAAGGTCGAGCAGATAGGTATAGAGAAGACGGCGCAGGCACTTGCCGGTGCAGATCTTGTGATACTTGTTCTTGATGGCAGCCGCGGATTTGATGACGAGGATGAAAAAGTTCTCGGCTATCTTGAGAAGATGAGCACAGACAACATGCTGGCCGTCATCAATAAGGAAGATCTCGGCAGCACCGTTTCAGAGGAAGATGTGCAGGCCAAACTTCCGGGTATCCGTGTCATCACAACTTCCCTTGTCGGGAGCGGCGCGATCGACGCGGCAAAGAAGGTCTCCGAGGCTATCGGTGAAATGACGGGTCTTGGGAATATAGATCTCAGAGAATCCAATATCGTTACAAATGAGCGTCACGTGCATATGCTGAGAAATGCTGTCATCAATCTCGATGAGGCAATAGGCATGCTTCAGAACGGTGAACCCGTTGAAGTTGCTGAGCTTTCGGCACATTATGCTTATGAGGACCTCGGAAAGATCATCGGCGAGGAAGTCGGCGAAGAGATACTGGATACCGTATTCAGCAAGTTCTGCCTTGGGAAATAAGCTTTTGTGATCCAGTGGAGACCAGCTATGAAAAGTCAAGCATAATTTAGGCAGAAATTACCGAGAATTCCAATCTTCTATCGGTGGTAAAAAAGGGTAACTTTAACCGAGCTCCCTAATAGTGGTGCTTTCAAAATCTATCG
>Ga0256404_1003980_pt1 | contig 28849 bp, 21 predicted proteins | sample RumenRJG_01DNA_FD_185990 | JGI IMG/M metagenome (GOLD analysis project Ga0256404, IMG submission 185990) | Bovine rumen microbial communities from Lethbridge, Alberta, Canada - RJG_01 | ecosystem: Host-associated > Mammals > Digestive system > Stomach > Rumen | place: Canada: Alberta | collected...
ACAAGCTGACAATCTCGCTAAATTCTGCCGTAAAGGTAGTCTTGTCGGTGTTGATGGAAGAATTCATCAACGCAGATTCGAAAGAAAAGATGGAAGTAAAGGTAGCATTATTGAAGTTATCGCTAACAACGTTTCATTCCTTGAACCAAAGGATAAAAACGCTGCTGATGACTCCGGCTATGTAACCGACATTCAACCACCAGTATCAGAAGAGAGCAAGAATCTTGACTCTATCGATGTCACTGATGATGATCTTCCATTCTAGTTAAGAAAGGAAAATTATTATGGGATTCAAAAAAGTAAGACCACACAAGAAATCTTGTTATTTTACAAAAAATAAAATCGCATATATCGATTACAAAGATGTTGAACTCTTACAAAAGTTCATCACTCCAAATGGTAAGATTGCTTCCCGTCATTCGACTGGAACATGTGCTAAATATCAACGTGAATTAGCTAAAGCTATTAAGAACGCTAGATACATGGCATTATTACCATTCGTACAAGATTAATTCTTACAAAAAACAAATTAAGTCGTCCATCCGGGCGACTTTTTCTATATTAATTGCTTTATATATCAGTTGTAAAATTAACAACTTTTTTGATATGATAATTAAGACAAAGAAAAGTCATTAAAACTCGGAACGGATACGCCTCTTGAACTATAGAAATATAGAAAGGGGGTATGCCATGGAACCTTTAAAGAAAGTGATTTCTCTAATAGTTCTCTGCTTATTGCTTTGTTTGCTGATCTTAATCTTCAAATAAAAAAAGAAGCCATTTAACACTTAATTTGCAGCAGTAGTTCAATGGGCTTCCGTTCTTGCAAATTTATTATAGCAAATTCTCATGAAAAGTGAATATACATATGTCTAAAGAAACTATTGGACCAAAAATTAAACAATTTCGAAAAAAAAGAAAACTAACTCAAGATGAATTGGCGGAATCTTTAGGATACTCTGGGAAATCAGTTATTTCTCATATCGAGAAAGGCGACGCTGATATGACTTATGAGAAGATTCTTCTTCTTTTAAGAACATACATGTTAGACGCTAATGAACTTTTTGAAGTTGAAAGGATTGATAAACAATTAGACAATTGGAGAATGAAGCAAAGAAAAACTAAGAAAGTAGCGGTGTATATTCATGGGTTATATGGATCTGCTGAAGAAGCCAAAGACTACTCTTATTTAAAAGATGAATATGATGTTGTTGGTCTCGATTATGAAGATGGGAATCCTTGGGAATTAAAAGACGCGATAAGAAACGAGTTTGAAAAAATCACAAAGAATTATAAAGAGATCATAGTAATTGCAAACTCCATTGGTGCTTTTTATGCTTATGAATATTTAAGCAACTTCAACATCAAACAAGCATTCTTTATTTCTCCAGTTGCAGACATGCATCAATTAATTGTTGGAATTATGATGTCAAAAGACATATACCTAGAAACGCTCAAGCAAGAAAGAGTGATTAAAATAGATGATAAGACATCGATTTCTTACAACTTTTACAAAAGCTTAGAAAATCATCCTGATAATTGGACAGTTCCAACCGAAATTCTATATGGAGAAAGAGACAATGTTATTTATATTGAAAACATTGCTGATTTTCTTGCTAAACACCCAAACTCTAAATTAACGATAAAACAAGGCGCGGAACACTATATGCACACCGAAGAAGAAAAAGAGTTTATTAAGAACTGGATTATTAATTCTCTGTATCAGTGAGACAGTTGGCGGAAGCTCTTTTCGGGGAAAGTAGAATTTAGACGATTACACAAAAAACAAATTAAGTCGTCCATTCTAACACTTCACGAAGGGCGGCTAATAATTGTACACAAAAGTGTTCAATTGTACTTGATTACGTACAATAACATAACCAGGAGGAAATACTTATGACAGTTACTAATATTTCTGTTTTGAGAAAAAATCTCATTAGTTCTATTGATAATGTCATTGAGTACAATGACTCTATCACTGTGAGCACCAAAAACGGCAACGCAGTTATTATCTCTGAAGCTGAATACAACGCTATGTTGGAAACTATTCATTTAGTTTCTCAGAAAGGTCTTGTCGAAAAGATTAAACAAGGCGAAAAAGAAGACATTTCTAAAATGTCTACTTATAATCCAAATGAAGAGTGGTAGTTATGTGGATTATTAAATTCACTAAAATTGCTGAGAAAGATAAAAAACTACTTAAAAGTGTTGGATTAGAAGATAAAGTAAAGAAATTATTAAACCTTATCGCTGAAACCTCTTTTTTTGGAAAACCTTCTTTTAATAAAAAAGTAGAGATTTGCCGGTAAAATTATTATAAATTGCTATTTTTTATAAGTGATCGAAACACTGATGTCTTGGTCGTAGTCACCAAATTTTTTACCAAATAAATTTAGTCCACCAACGTATTGAGAATTTTCTTTTACGCCTAGTTTATATTTGATTATAGGATTATCGTTTAATTTTAAATCTGATATTTTGACTCCGCTTACCATTTTACCGTTAATAAATGTGCCTTTATTATTAACACTTACTTTGACCATAACGCCATAGTTGGAAGATTTAATAGGCCACCAATCTGGAGTAAAGTTTCCTTTTCTACCACCAAAATCACCTAAAGATAGATATGAGCCAATTTCTATGTCATTAATCCAAAATGTAATAGTGCTTTTCCAGGTGTTGTTGTAATCTGGACATTCACTACAAATTTCTTGGCTAAATGATATTGCTTCGACTTTTGATCCAATTAACTCGTTATAAATTAAGTTATATTCGAGAGTCCCTTTTTCGAAGGATATGAGACTAGCGTTAATCCTTTGATATGATTTGAAAACAATCGAATTATCAATCGGATTTATTATTCCTTTGTCACTGACAATTAGACATGGAGCAGTTATATCAAAATTAGCAAATGAACCGATTGGGATGGTTTCGTGTATATTTTGAGAATTACCAGTAACATCTTGCATAAAATTGATATGAATAGTGTCAACATTTAAAGAAACATTTTTTTCATTTCCACGCGATGAAGGATTACTGACATATTTGATTAATTTTGCTTCCTTCAGAACTTTTAGGTGAAAAGATAATGTTGAAGGCGAGATATCAATCTCTTTTAAGATTTCCTGAATTGAACGACTTCTTTTAGACAAAAGAAGTAATATTTGAAGTCTATATTTTGATGCTAATCCATCACTTACATCCATTAATCGTTGTAAATCGTTAATATCAAACCTAAAATTTCTTGAGTTCATAACACTATGATATTCGAAAAAAATCGAATAAAAAAGCATATTTTCAATATTTTTGAATTTCTTCCTGCGTGTAAGCGCTTTCGTGTTAAAATCAAGTTATAAAATATGTGAAAGGAACATTCTAATATGAAAAAGTTATTATCGCTTTTTGCCCTTGCTACATTGCTTACTGGTTGTGGTGGCGGTGAAACAGATTCAAGAACCTTGATCAAATTCTATGGTTGGGGTTCAACAATTGAGACTGATATTTTTAGGACGATGATTTCTGAGTTCGAAACTCTATATCCTGAATATCGTGTTTATTATGAATCAACAACATCTGAAAACTATATTACCGGTTTGGTTGCAAAAAGAAATAATCCGCAAAACATGCCTGACGTTTTCTACATGCCAGATACAGATTTTGTCCAATGGGTTAATTCCCGTAATAACGTAATGTTAGATTTAACTGATTATATTAATAATTCTGAGACCTTCAAATTAGATAATGTTTGGGAAGAAGGTATCAATGCTTATAAGTTTGATCCTGCTAACAAGAAGTTAGGTACTGGTGGTATTTATGGTCTACCAAAAGACTTAGGACCAGTTGCTCTTACCTACAATAAAGACATCGTTAAAAATAAAGGAATCACAACCATTTCTGATGCAAATGGAACTTTTGGTTATGACCCAACAACAAAAACTCTTAATGATAAAGTTGCTATGACATGGGCTCAATTTGTTAAGTTCTGTGATGATACAAGAACCGGACTTCCTAGTGAAGAAGGTTCAGTAGTTGGTGTAACGCACTACCCACTCGAAACAGCTTATTATTCCATGGGTGGAGATTTCACAAGCGCTGATCATAAAACAGTAAGTATTAACAACGATAAATATGCTGAAGCGTTACAATTTGTTGCTGATTTATCGAATAAATTCAATGTTATGACAACCGCTGAAGGACAAGCTACTCAAAATGGTATTCAAAGATTCACAAGTGGACTTGCAGCATGCAGTTTCATTGATGCGTTCCAAATGCCAACTCTATGGAAGGCTAATTTTGATTGGGACTTACTTTATACACCTGTTCCAAATGCTAGTGGCGATTTAACAAATTATTCAGATGGTTATCGAGAGGGGTGCTCATCCCAATCTTATCTAGGTTCCGTTGCAATTTCTGTCTATAAAGATTCAAAGGTTAAAGATGCCGCATATAAATTAGCGGAGTTCTTAACTGTTAATCAAACTGCACAAAGAATTAACTATAAAAAAGGACAAGCTATTCCTAACTTAATTGATATGGCTAAAGGTGAATTCCTAACCGCTCAACTAGAAGATGGAAGTGGTCGTAATCGTCCAATCAATCGAAAAGTGTATGTTGATATGATGGACACTTGTAAACGTCGTCCTGCTTCTTATACATACGATGCTGAATGGCTCAATGAAATGTGGGAAGCAGCAGATGATTCATTAAAACTTTATAGAGTTTGGTATAACGCCACATCCAAATATGGTGAACACATTGATGTTTGGGATTGGGCGACAAAAACTCGTTTAAATCCAACATTCTTAAGTGGTTTAGAGGCTGCTTGCCAAGCTAAATTGGATGCAACTGCCGATAACTTCAATTGGTAAAATATGAAAGTAGGAAGAGCAAGACTAAAAAGGAAAGTTAAAAACAACCTACTCGGCTATGGGTTGATTTTACCTATGGTCCTTGGCTTCCTAATTTTCTCTCTTATTCCACTAATTCAATCGATCCAAGGAAGTTTCTACGAAATGGAGGACTTCTATTGGGAAATTGATAGTCAATATTTCATTTTGTTTGGCAATTATCAACAATTATTTGCTGATCCAGTATTTATTAAATCGATTACAAATACATTGTTTTTAATGCTGGGTATACCAATTGGAATGATTATCGCATTCTTTTTGGCTACTCTTATCAATTCTAAATACGCGAGAGTTAAAAAACCTTATTTAATTATTTATTATTTACCTGCTGTTTCTTCAGCAATTGCAATTGGCATTGTTTGGAAATGGTTATTTAATGCTGAATATGGACTAATTAACATTATTTTTGGTACCCATATTCAATGGTTATCTTCTCCTGAAATGGTCAAAATCACCCTTATTATGAAAGGTGTTTGGGGCGGAATAGGCGGAACGTTGCTTCTTTATTACGCTAGTATGCAGAACATATCTTTAGATATGTACGAAGCAGCAGATATTGCTGGAGCAAACGCCATTACCAAGACATTTAAAATCACTATCCCAATGTTAAGTGGTACAACATTTTATATTCTAGTAACTGGTGTTATTGGTGGTATTTTAGCATTCGCTGATAACTATATCATTGCATCCGGAAGCGAAGCACAAACAATAGTCTATTATTTATATGGAAAAATGAAACAAGGCAATTATGGATTAGTTACTGCTGGCTCAGTATTAGTCTTCTTTGCTTTGTTTATCGTGACATTACTTCAATTCTATCTCTATTTTAGAGGAAAGAAGAAAGCAAGATGATAATGGAAAACGCGTTAGAAAGAAAACGTCGTAGAATTATTAGAGCCAGCAAATTCTACACTTTAAAGACGCTCACAATAGCTATCTTACTTTTCGTTGCATTAATCATGCTTTTCCCCTATCTCTATATGGTGTCAAACTCCTTTAAATCATCGGAAGAAATAGTTAATAACGCGACGACATTTTATTTCATTCCAAAGGAATTTACCTTTGAAAATTATGTTCAAATTTTTAAAGTTATTCCACTTGGAAAAGGATTTTTAAATACATTCATTATCGAAGTGCTCGTATTAACTGTTGGTACATTTGTTACAACGTTAGCAGCTTATGCCTTCTCTCGTATTAATTTCGTTGGTAAAAATATTGTATTTTATATGCTCTTGAGTGGAATGATGATTCCGTTTATTTCCGTCTTAGTACCTCAATATAATGCATGGATGAAATTAGGATTTTATGACACATTATGGCCATTAATTATTCCAGGATTATTTGGCAATGTTTCGATGCTATTTTTCCTAAAACAATATGCTGATTCTATTCCTAATGATGTTTATGAAGCAGCAGAAATTTCTGGTGCTGGATTCTTTAATACCTATTTCCATATTTTCTTGCCTCTTGTTCGACCAGCAATTTTAGCCCAAGCAATTTTCTGGTTTTTAGGAATTTGGAATGACTTTTTTGGTCCAGATATTTATTTACAAACATTAGATACTAAGACCTTGCAGGTCATGATTAGATTCTTTGATGCAGATGCCGGTGGTGGTGGCGGTTCACTAATTTATCAACCATATGTTATGGCTGCTAGTGTACTTTCATCTATTCCAACTTTAACAATCTACATCATATTCCAAAAATATTTCGTTAATACATTTATGTTATCGGGGAGTAAACATTAGTATGAAAAAGGTATTTTGTTTATTATCTTCCATTCTCTTGTTAGCTGGTTGTTCTTCAACCACGCAATATAACAAAACTGCAGGTAACGATAATTTTAATGTTAATGGTAACTTGATTGTTTCGGATTTCCCGATCGATGGAGTCATTGACGAAAAAGATTATAAAGATGCTGCTTTAACTATTACGATGGGTGGAACCGCAGATTTTGCAACGAAAGTCACTGCAAAAGTAGTTTTTGGCACTGTCGGTATGACTGTTGGTTTTTATTCACTAGATAAATATTTATCCTCATCAACCGATTATAGCGATCCAAATTTCGTCGTTAATTCTGATAACGTCGAATTCTATATTGATACATTAAATAATAAAGGAAAATACGCGCAAAGCGACGATTATGGCTTCTTAGTCAACCCTGAAGAATTTATTGAAATGAGAACTGGCTCTGGTTCATATTGGAGCGGTTATAGTGGAGTTGTTGATTACGCCGTTAAAGTTGAGGGAACCATCAATAATGATTCCGATATTGATGTCGGTTGGGGTTGCGAAATGTTCCTTCCATATGAAATATTTGGATTTAATAGAGATTCCACTATTGGTGTTGCATTTGGATGCCGTGATAAAAATTCCACTGAAAAAACCTCTAAATGGACTGGCTGGACCCCAAATCCTCAAATAATTGATACATTTGTTTCTTTAAACAGAAATGGTGTAGTTGCTAATAAAGTTAATGATTTAACAGTTAATAATGGTGGTTTTACCTATAAAGAAGACACTTATACAGCAACACTAAATGATTCACTTGGAACATTTAAAGATGCAAAAAAATCAGAAGGCACCTTTAGCGTTGATATGTATTTATCATTCGTTGGTGAAAAATATGATAATGGTATAACCATTCAAGTCAATTCTACGAATGATGTTTTCTGGGAAAATAGCGGAGTTGATTATTATTTCTTTGCTATTACTCATGAAGGTAACGCCTTGCTTGGTGAAACAAGCGATGGTAGCTGGAATGAGATTTGTTTTGCAGAAAACGTTGATTACAAGCTTAATGATTGGAACAATTTAAAAGTTGTTTTAGCCAATAATTATATTGCTTGTTATTTAAATGACACTTATTTATTCGCCGGATTTATTGACGAAGTAAATGAATTACCGTTTGGTCTAAGAGCAGCTATGAGCGGCATCAAATATAAGAATATTATTTGTTCAGATTCCACTGAAGGTGCCTACGAAGGTATCGATGGCTATCATAGTGTTTGTGGTGATTTTGAATATAGCGATTCTACAAAACAAAAAATTAGTGCCAAACAAATTAGTGGTGCTGGCGCAATGATTATTGCCAATGAAGAATTAGGTGTTGCTGGTGCAATTGAAACAAACATGAAGGCCACCACCGGAAGTGATAATGGCATCGTCTTTAAAGTTGATGATGGTGGTAGAAATCATTTCTGGGAAGAAGCACAAGTAAGTTATTACTTCTTCTTTGTTAATTTTGAAGGAAAAGCTTTGTTAGGCCGTGTCTTAAATGGCGGTTGGACCGACATGAGCGGAGCCATTGATATCCCTGGCTATAGCATTGAACAAACATATACACTTCGAGTCGAATACACCAGTTCACAAATAAGTTGTTATATCGATAACGTCGAAATGATTAGAGTTTCTGATTCGTCATTAGTCGGAACTCAATATGGTTTTAGAGCTGGACATATTGGAACCACATTTACCCTATAGGAGATAAGCGATGAAAAAATTATTACCAATTATTTGCGTTATTCCTCTTCTAGCTTCTTGTAGTGGATCTAGTGGTTTTAGCGATGTCGATTATAAGCCAATCGACCGAGAACGATACACAAATCGATTTAATGCAACTCAAATTCCTGAACAATGGGAAAATTATGGAATCGGCGATCCTTACATTTTACGTTTTAATGGCGAGTATTATTTATATACATCAACAAAAGATGGTCAATATGGATATAAAGTCTGGAAATCTAAGGATTTGATCAATTATTCATATTTGGGGTTATATCAATTCTTAAATAAGGATGGAACTACCACTAACCAAGCTGGTCAATACGCTCCAGAAGTTCATTATTGGAATGGTGATTTCTATTGTTATGGTTCGCCATCTGGTAAAGGACATTATGTTTATAAATCATTAAGTGGACTCCCATATGGTGATTATCAAGCTATCACTGATAACATTGGTTTAAATATTGATGGTAGCGTCTTTATTGACGATGATGAATCAATGACATTTTTAACCAGTGGTAACGGGGCAATTAAAGCCTATGAAATGAAATCGATGAGCGAAATTAAAGTTTCAACCAAAACCGATTTGCTTTCACCTTTAGTTAACCAGACAGAAGGCCCATTCTTAATGAAACATGATGATACATATTATTTAACATATGCTGGAAATCATGTTAAATCTCCAGGATATCGTATTGGTTATTCTTATAGTAGCCTCAATCCATTTGAAGGTTATATTTATCCAAACAATAACCCAATTGCTTTATCGACGATGTCTGATTTTAATGGTCTAGGGCATAGTTCAACTGTTTTAGGACCTAACTTAGATTCATATTATCTTGCTTACCATAATCTCGAAGATCAAAGTGGCCCAATTAGAGCCTTTAATATCAATAGAATTTTCTTTTCTCATAATCGTATGTCCTTATATGGACCAACAGATAAACCATCTTTAGTCCCATTAACTCCTGATTATGCCGAATATGATTCTGCTAATTTAGATAGCGATAACGATACAAAATTATCAAAAGAAGAAACTAGTGATAAATTCACTGTTGAATATAATTTTGCTGGAATTAATAATGCTTCGAAGTTGTTATTTTCAAGTAGTGATGATAACTCCAATTATATTCAATTAGATTCACAAGGAATTTATCTTTACGTTAACGATGCTTTGATTGGCGAAGGCACATTTAAAAATAAATTTGATTTCACCAAATTGCATTCGGTCCGTTTAGCCTGTTGTGACGGGCATTATCGCGTCTATTTCGACAACATGAAGAAAATTGAAGTTAAAGATGCCGCTAAAGTTGGTGGTGGTAAAGTTGGTTATCAAAACATTGAAACTATTGGTTCAACAATCTTCACTAATCACGCCTTTGATTCTTCTAGCGTTGAAGATCCAAAGACACTTGGTAATGAATTATATTTAGATGATTATTTACCATGTTCTAAATTAAGCGATGCTAATCCAGTTTATGAAGTTGAAGGTGATTCATTTGATAACAACTATCTATATAGCGGAGCTCAAGCTGTCAAATTATCTAAGGGTGGCGATAGGTTAGTTTATCCAATCGATGTACTTGAAGATGGTTTATACGGCTTCGAATTAACTTATCTACAAAGTAGTGCTGGTTCACGCTTATCCATTCAAATTGATAATCAAGATCCGCAAATATTCGATTTAAAGAAGCAAGACTTCTCAAAGAATATGAATGCAACCGAAGATCAAATGAAATTCATTAAATCAATGGTTGCCGAATTAGAAATTTCTAAAGGTCTACACACCTTAAAAATTGAATTAATGAAAGGTTCTACTGAACTAATTTCAATTAATTCGTTCTTGGATTCAAAATTCAGTCCTGATTATACAAATGATTTATCTACATATGTTTCGAAAGGTGCTAGATATTTGTCCTTATGGAAATTAGTTGATAATGATGGCGTAATGTGCCACAAGGCTAAAACCGGTTCAAATAACATGATTATATTTGGCGATGAAACACTCACAAATTATGAAGTTAGCGTCGACATCAAAGTTGATATTAGTGCAGCGACAAATGCGATGGCTGGTGTCATTGTTAGATGCAACAATCCATCTTTATATACCGGGCAAATTGATCAGAGCGCTCAAGGATATTTTGCGGGTTTCAATCGTCTACAACTCGTCTTACAAAAGATTAATTACTCGTCTAATGTCGTCGGTGTTAAAACTGGTGATCAATATACATTAGGTAGTTGGCACAATGTCAAAGTCAGAGCGGAAGGCAGTATCATTACAGTCTATTTCGATGGGGTTGAGCATCTATCTTATGTTGATCCATCACCTTATTCGCATGGCTCAATTGCCCTATATTCAATCAACACCGAATCTTATTATAAAAATTTGTCGATAAAAGGAATTTAACATATGATCAATCACATTAATCCCCAATTTAGAAGAAACAACATTACCTCATTATCTGGGGCGTGGTCTTTTAGATTTGATGAAAATAAAGTAGGAGAAAAAGAAAAATATTATGTTGGCTTTGAAAAACAATATGATATCAATGTCCCGTTCTCCTACACTTGTAAAGAATCCAATGTTAACATCCAAAAGCATGTTGATGTAATTTGGTATTCAAAAGAAATTGAATTAACAAAAGAAGATTTATTATTAGATCTTTATTTAAATTGCGAAGGAATTGATGAGATTGCCACCATTTATTTAAATGGTCATTTTGTTGGCAAACATATCGGTGGTAACTCCTCATTTAAAGTCTTACTAAATAGCGAAGCTAAAGTCGGTAAAAATCTTATCGTTATCAAAGCGGAAGATGATTATTCTTTAGCAAAAGCACGCGGTAAACAACGCTGGAAAGATTATATGTATGGTTGCTGGTATGTGCCAACATACGGAATCTATAAACCAATTTATTTAGAAAGAGTTAATCACACTCATTTAGATTATTTTAAGCTCACTCCAAAAATGGATGAGGCGCTTTTAGATATTGATTATGTCATTGATAATTACATTGAAGGTTTAAAACTTAAAGTAACCCTTAAATTTAAAGATGCAACATATCGTGAATTAATTACGACAATCGATGAAGATTCTGGTCGAATTTCTTTGAATCTCAATTCATCTAAATTTGAATATCAAGTTCGTTTCTGGGCTCCTCATGATCCAAATCTGTATGATTTAGAACTTGAGCTTATTAAAGATGAAAAGACCATAGACAAAGTCTATTCATATTTTGGAGTTTCTGAATATATTGTTTCAGGAAATAATGTTTTATTAAATGGTTTTTCTTACATTTCTAAAATGGTCCTTTATCAAGGTTATTCAAAAGATGGCTATTTAACTCCAAAAGGTGATGAGGAAATGATTAAAGACATCAATAACATTAAGTCACTAGGCTTTTCTGGTATTAGATGCCACCAATACATTCCAACCGAAAGATTCCTTTATTTATGTGATGTGATTGGCTTATCAGTGTGGATTGAATATCCTTCACAACATCTTTTTAGTCAAAAAGCCAAAGAAAACATTGTTAATGAATGGAAAGATATTATTAAAGTTAAAAGTAATCACCCATCAGTTTTTGCTTATGTAATTTATAACGAATCTTGGGGAATTAGGGGTGTCAAATCTAACAAAGAACAACAAGACTTTGTTGATATGATGTATCGATTCACTAAAGCGTTTGATCCAAATCGTATCGTTATCTCAAATGATGGTTGGGAACACGTTAGTAGTGATATCGTTACACTTCATAATTATTGTCAAGACGCAAAAAGAATGGAGCAATTCTATAAAGGTGAAAGACATCTATGTGGAACCCGCGATGATTTTGCGTTTGGTTATGAAAAAGACAATAAGCCAATATTCCTCACCGAATATGGTGGCTGTTCACTTGGTAAAATAGATTCAAATAACGGTGAATGGGGCTATGGTAATGGAGCCAATAACCTTGAAGAATTTTACAATCGTTTTGCCTCGTTTGCAGAAATGATGAAAAATGTTGGATTTAAAGGCTATTCTTACACTCAATATCGAGATGTTCAACAAGAGAAAAATGGCCTTGCTGATGAAGAAGGCAATTTGAAAGTTGATCCAACCAGGATTAAAAAAATAATCGATGAAATTTATTAGGAGGGGATATATGAACGAAGAACTTAGAGCTCGAAAAAAGCAGATGAAATCTGAACAAAAAAAGCTTTATAAAGAAAGAGTTAAACATCATAAAGATGTTCTTAAAAAAGCTCGGGCAAATGCACTTTTAGAAAAGCATTGTTCTGATGATGTTTTTATCTCCCTTCAACATATCGATAAAATCTATCCGAACCATGTTCAAGCTGTCTATGATTTTTCCTTGGATATTAAACAAAATGAATTCATAGCCTTTTTAGGCCCATCAGGATGCGGTAAATCTACCACTTTAAGAATGATCGCTGGTTTAGAAGAAATCACTAATGGAGATCTATTCATCAATGGTATCTATTCCAATGAATTACTTCCGAAAGAAAGAAATATTGGAATGGTTTTCCAAAGCTATGCACTTTACCCGCATATGAGTGTATACGAAAACATGGCCTTTGGGTTAAAGATTCAACATATGTCTAAAGAAGAGATAGATGAAAGAATCCATCGGGTTAGTAAGATTTTACAGATGGAAGAATATCTAGACCGTAAACCAGCCGCTTTAAGTGGTGGACAATGTCAACGTGTAGCCTTAGGTAGAACCATGGTTACCGATTCTAAAATCTTCCTTATGGATGAACCTTTATCAAATTTAGATGCTAAACTTCGCGTTACGATGCGAAGCGAAATTGCTAAATTACATAAAGCTTTGGGCATAACTACAATTTATGTTACCCATGATCAAACTGAAGCTATGACAATGGCGGATCGAATCGTAGTTATGAATAAAGGTGTTATTCAACAAATTGACACGCCTGAAGAAATCTTTAATCATCCAAATAACATATTTGTTGCAACTTTCATTGGTTCACCAGCCATGAACATGCTTAACGTTAAAATTAAAGATAATGTTGTATCTTTTGAAAATGGTCACACCTTAAAGCTAGACGCTAAACTTAAAAACGCAATCACCTCTTTCTATGAAAAAGCTATTAAAGAAACCGAAGCTGAAATTGCTTCTTGGAAAGACGAATTCCTATCGCGTGAAGTTAATAGTCGTCGCTATAAGAAATTGTTTGCTAACGACCAATTAAATAAACAAAAATTAGTCGATTATGTTAGTAAAATGAATGAGGATGTTTTGTTAGAAGCCAATAAGGAAACAAAAGTGCAATTCGTAGACAAAATAAATAGTAAAGGAGAATTAAACGATGCATTAAAAGAATATTTGTTTGCTATTGAACGAATTGATAATCCAAATATCATCGCTTTGGTGGATAAATATCACAAATTATTAGCTGCTCAAAAAGAAGAAAATAAATCACTTCTATTAGGTATTAGACCAGAGCACATAATTGAAGATAAGAATAAAGAATCATTCCCACTAAAGGTTAATTTAACTGAACTGCTCGGTAGCGAATATTATATCCATTTAGATTTTTCTACTGAAAAGGAAATCTTAGTTAAAGTAGATGCTGATAAAAAAATTGCTATAGGAGATAAGATGGATGTTTCCTTTAAAAAAGAAAATATTCATATCTTTGATCCGATAACTACTAAAGCAATTAGATAAATAAAAAAAGAGAAGAAAGGAACTTATTTATGAAAAAAGCTGTAAAACTGAATTTGGTCATCGCCCTCTCTTTTGGGCTTGTGGCCGAAACCATCTGCATTGCAAATGCTGGGGGATTTCTAAAATTCCCATCTTTGAATGAGGTGAAATCGTCAAATGTTTATAGTTTGACACTGGATGCTTCGAACGCACCTAAGGAACAAGAATTTGCTAGCCACATGGTCTATAATCCGTCTGGATATGGACTAGAAGCATCTTATTCTAATGCTAGTGAACTTCCTGGTGGTCACGTTCACCTAGATACTAATGGTGAACTCGTTATGAAAACGAATATCACTGGTGTCTATGCAATTGAACCAACCTTTACTGGTGGGGTTGTTGCTAGTTTTGGTTTAAACAATAACACCTTAGCAACCAAAGAATTAACCAGTGGCTCATCAGTTGAATTAGCGGAAGGTTATTATTTTGATCAAATTAAATTGATTGCTACAGAATCAACTGATATCACTTCTGTTCGATTCCTATATAGTTGTTCAGAACACGAAGATCAAATAACAGAACCTTCAGTTGTAACCTCTAATGGTGGGGCAATTATCACTGGTGTTAATGATCAAACATATCTAGGTGAAAAAGTATACCTTCATGTTGAACCATTTATGGCTAATACAGTCGAATCCGTTACTTTAAACGGAAATCCTCTTGCTCTAGATAGCGAATCAGGATGCTATGTATATGAGGCCGGATTAAATGACAATGTAGTTGTTACAACATCACTACAAGACAAAATTACAGTCAATAGATATACAATCGATGAGGATACCGGTGAATCAACATTTGTTGACACTTCAAAAGTCGATCCAATTATTGATTCGAAAGGATATTCTTATAGAGTTGATGCTCCAGAGATGGAAGGTTATTATCCAGACAAAGATTATTACAAGAGTGTTTTAGATTCTGAGCACCAAGTCGTAAATTTCTATTATTCTAAACTAGATGCTTACGATGGAACACCAAGCGAATCTTTATCTGGTGCTGGAACTGCTGCTGATCCATATTTAATTAAATCCGCGGAAGATTATGTATATTTTGCTAAATCAGTTGCAACAAATTTATATACCGGAAAATATTTCAAAATGACGAAATCGGTAGATATTTCTAGTTTACCAACTGCTGACGTCAGAGCCGGATTAAGTGGACATCAATTTAGAGGAACTTTTGATGGTAGCAACTGTGCCATTCGTGGTGTCACAATTACTACTGGTTCTCAACAAGCTCTATTTTATGCGATTCATACTGGAACAGTTAAAAATCTTTGCACATATGGTTCGAATCAATCTGGCATTTGTGCCGGTTCTTTATGCGCATATCTTGATGGTGGCGGAACCATTCAAAATTGTTCTAACTATATTACAATTGAGCACAGCAAGGCCCTTGGCGGCAGTGGAAACGCTGCTGGCGGACTTGTCGGTTCTTTACGAACAAACGGTAAGATTATAGATTGTACAAATTATGCAAACGTTACAAATATAGATACAGTTAATGATACCAATAAGACCGCCGGTATCGTTGGGGTTGTTGAAGCTAGTGGCGGCTTAATTCAAAACACATTCAATTTTGGCAATGTTTCTGGTCGAAAGATGGCTGGTGGTATTGCTCCGTTTGTTAATGATGGATTCACCCTTACTTTGAAAGACGTTTATAACTTTGGCGATGTTTCAACTTCACAAGTTTCAGTTCCTTCAGGAATTATTGGATCATTAGATTTGAATTACCATAATGTTGATGGTTGCTACAATTTTGGTAATGTCATTTCAAAAGCTGGCTCCACAGCTGCTGGATGCTTTAACACAATAACTACTTCAAAAGCTGAAAATCCAAATACTGTTAAAAACTGCCACAATTACGGCGACATTTCTGTAACGGTTGCAGCTGTTGGCGGAATTGCTGCATATATCACCGATACAAATCCAACAAATCCGGTTACATTTGAAAATTGTAAAAACTATGGATCTATTATTTCTGCAATTACTGCAAATAGTGCTGTTGGCGGTATCGTAGGAAGATGTATGGTTGATGTTAGTAGTAAAGCAACTACTGTAGAAAGATTAGTAACATTTGATAGTTGTGAAAACTATGGATACATTGATGGCGCCCAAAGAAGTGGTGGTATCGTTGGTTGGGCAAGTACTGCAACATTAACAAACTGTGCTAACTATGGCGATTTTGGTACAGATGTTGATGCCATTTCTAATAGTTGGAATGGTGGCCTTGTCGGAACTTCTTTCAACCATTCATCTAAAGCATCGGTGCTTACAGTCGTTGATTCAAAGAATTTTGGTAATATCAAAACTTCTTCCTCTGCTGTAGGTGGCATCGTTGGTTCGCCATCTGGCAATGCAACTCTTAATATTGATAATTGTGTTAACTACGGTCGTGTTACTACTCCTGGTAGTTATGCAGGTGGTATCGCCGGACAAATTTCTGGTGCGGCCAAAGCAGCTTCCGTTTCAAATTGTGTTAACTACGGTCGTGTTAGTGCTGGTACAGATTATTGCGGTGGCGTTTATTGTAATACTAACGCTGCTTGGTCATTTACCAATAACGTTAACCATGGACGTCTCATTTGCCCAGGCACTCACGTTTATAACGATTAATAAAAAACAAACTAAGAATTTTTAGATTCCTTTGACTCTAGGGAGGATTGACTAAATGAAAAGAAATAAACTTATCATATTAGCAGTATCATCAATTCTTTTGATGTCATGTACTGTTATTAATTTTGTTGCGATTAGGCAAGAAAACGTAATTCAACCCTCCCTTAATAACGAAATTCAAGAGTCACAAAATTTAGATAATGATGATTCATATACCGCAACATTCTATGTTGATGGTTCAGTATATGAACAAATCACATATACAAAAGAAGATTATAAGACCAAGGTAGCGCCTGAACTACCTTCTCCAAAAGTAGATCATTTTAACTATTGGTATCCTAATGTTGATTTTTCAATTTTTGAAGATACGAAATATGATTGTATGGAGACACTTTCATTTGGCCTAAGACATGGTGGAATGAAATATAGTGAAAACGAATTTATTGCAACAGCTGATTCAACTTTAGGCGTTTATCATAATAAACAAATTACAGATGGAACGATATCTACAACATTAACCAAATCAGTTAAGGCCGAAGATTCGGGTATTATTTTTGGTTTAACTTATAAAGGCGATAAGAAAGAAGCGTTTTGGGAAGACGAGGATGTAAGTTATTACTTATTTTTCTATTCTCTAAATAATGGTGCAGTTCTTTCTAAAATCGATTGTGGTGCATATTATGCTTTAGCAAGTAAACAAACTGGTTTATCAGATTTGACTGTCGATTTAAAAGTGTCGATTGATAATGGCTTCATTCAATGCTTTGTTAACGATGTTTGCTATATCAAATACGAAGAGGCAAATATGTTAAGTGGCAACGAAGTCGGTATGCGTCTAGGCAAAGCTAATTCATCATTTAAAAATTATGTTGTTAGTGATATTCCAGAGCCAGAAGCTGATGATATACCAGGATTCATCATTGAAAATGGCAATGCTTCAATGAGTGGCAAAACGATTACAATCACTGCTGATAATACTCTTTTATTAGCTAGAAAATCACCTATTTATAATCGCGAATATCGAGCAGTTATCGTTGCTAATATAGAACAAAACGTTGGTATGGTTTTTGGCTATAATGATTTAGATGGCTCATATTATTTCTATCGCATTAATGAAGAAGGCTATCTAGTGCTTTCATATTTTGATGGTGAAGCAATGAGTACAATTTATTCTTCTTATAAACTTAAGACTTATTCAGTAACCAAGAGTTACACCTTTAGCATTAGCTTTATCAACAACAAGGTTAACTGCCTTTTGAACGACAACATTATTTATAAATATACAAACAGTGAGACATTCGTTGGAACACTTTACGGCTTTATGAGTGAACTTAAAGGTTCAACTATTACCATTATGTAGGAGGAAAGTTATGAAAAAATTATCTTTAATTTTATTAGCCTCGTCATTACTAATGGTTGGCTGTAGCAATAATGAAAGCGATTCAACAACTATGACAACAACAACTTCAACTCCTTCAACAAGTGAACCAAGTCCAATTGATCCAGATGAACCAATTGACTATTCGACCCCATACGACACAACGCATGGAGAATTCCAATATGATGTGAATCAGATTTTGGTTAAAAAAAGTCAATCACTCTGTTTTGTTCCTGATGCATCTTTGAAAAGCGGAACAATCAATGTCGATGTTTCAATGCGTTATGGTGGCGATAATGGCTTAATCTTTTTAGCTAAAGGCAACGGAACGAGCGTTTGGGAAGAAAAAGGAACATCCTATTATTTCTATTTTATCTCCAAGGCCGGAACATTATATTTAGGTAAATCGTTTGATGGAGAATGGGCAACTATATATGAACAACAAATTAGAGGCTATTCAATTCAAAAGAAATATAATCTTAAAGTCGCTTTCAATACTACTGATAATTTTGTTCAATTTCATTGCTATTTAAATGATGAATATTATTATTCGGCTCGTGATTATGAAAAAAATTTAGGCGATAAATTTGGGTTACGTGCTGAAAATGATGGTGTCATATTTTCCTATATAAAATCGACAAATAATTTCATTGAACCTTCAAGATTAAAAGTCGGTGATTTTTATGTCGGTAATGGCGGTTATTTAAATCAAAGTAGTAGCCTAGTTTCTTCTTCTGCTAATTCCATTGCTTATTTAGATGACGAATTTGAATTAGGAACTATTTCAGTTGATATGGTTCAATCTGGCTATGCTTCTGATAGCGGAATCATCTTTGGTTTAGAAAGAGCGGGCAATGTTGAGTTTTGGGAAAATAATGTCGGATATTATTTCTTCTTCATCAATTCTCAAGGCCATGCCTACTTAGGAAAAGTCAATAATGGTTCATGGGCTACTTTATATTATTCAAGTGAAGTTATTGATAATTATTCGATTGAAAATGGCCATGTTAATAATTTAAAAATCGTTCGTGATAATCAAACTATTTCTTGTTATGTAGATAATGTTAAATTAGTTGAATATTTCGATCCTATTCCTTTATTTGGTAAAGAATATGGAGTTAGAACCGGAACATCAATCGGTCTATCTTATAAATCCTTAAGCGTTGAAAAAAGTGGAGAATACAAATTTATGAATCCAACTGATTATGAAGTGATAAAGGGCGAATTTATCACTACTGATAATTCAAACGTTATTTCATTTATTCCGAACTCTCTTGCACTAGCAAAAGATAAAACGTTAACCAATGGCACTTTATCATTAAAAATTGCCCAAGGAAGCACCAATAATACCGGGATTATTTTTAGAAGTAACAATGATGCTTCTTCGTATTATGAATTCTCTTTAAAAAATGGCCGTACACACCTTTATAAAGTGATGGGTGAAAGTAGAAACGAACTTACTCCAAGTGAATATATTTCTGCTGGCTATAATATGAATAACGCTTATGATGCCAAAATCGTAATTAATGACAATAAAATCTATTGTTATTTTAGTGGTATTTTATACGCAACTTATCAAGATGAAAACATGCTTAGTGGTGACCGTTATGGCTTTATATGTAGCGCCCCTTACGCAGCATTTATCGATGCAAATTGCACTTCTTCTATCGAAGTCGAGACCCATAAAACAATGGTAATTGGTCACTCTTACATGGAATTATGGACCAATTATAAAGAGGATTTATCCAGTTTTGAGGATGTTTATGATATTGGAATTGGCGGTTCTGTTTCTAGCGATTGGCTTGATATGAGTGAAAACATCATTCCATATTCACCAGAAACACTCATTTATATGATTGGTATTAATGATTATCCTCGAGGTATTGCTCCTGCGACAATAGCTAATAACGTTAAAGTTCTTTTAGAAAAATTAAAAGAACGCATCCCATCCTTACAAAAGGTTGCACTTGTTTCGGTTAATAGATGCGTGACTCATGAAGCTTATAAGAGCCAAATCATGACAACCAATACTCTATATAAACAAATTTGTGAAGAATTAGATTATGTCTATTATGCAAATATAGATAATGCATTTTTAAATGGAGACACACCAGACCCATCTTGCTTTGTTGATGGGCTTCACCCAACTAGCGAGTCCTATTTAATTATTGCTGACGCTATTAAGAAGGCATTGCTAGGGTAAACGATATGAAAACGAAAAAATTATCACTCATATTAACGTTGTTGTTACTTCCTATTTCTTCGTGTTCTGCCGGAGAAAATAGTTCAAGTGGAACTAGTCCAACAACAACCACAGATACATCTACTATAACATCTAGCTTAACCTCATCAGAAGGTGAGCAATATATTCAACAATTTGTAATCCATTTCAATTCTAACGGTGGATCACAAATTGCTGATATTGTTTACATTAAAGGCGATAATATTTCCTTACCAACTCCTAAAAAATACGGTTATACATTTGCTGGTTGGTATTATGATAACGACACATTTTTATCACGTTGTAATAGCGTTTTAGAAATAAGTGACGAAGTGACTCTTTACGCTAAATGGGTCATTAAAAGTGTAAAGATTTATCTCGATACATTTTATAAGGGTGAATTTGAGCCAATAATTAAGGAGGTTGGTGAAACGTTCCATATCAGCGAATTACCTCTATCTCCACGTTCTAAAAAAGTCGAGAGAATCGAATATCGTTTTACTGAATGGAAAGACGCCGGAGAAAACGTCCCTCAAGATTTCGTTGTTAAAGATCAATATTATGCTTTTCACGCTAATTATGGTGCGCCATTAATGGATGATAAATACACGATGTATGAAAACGATTTTTCTAGCGACTACGGTTTTATCGATAAAGATAATTCATGGGGCAAAATTCGTGATTGGCCTATTAAAGATGCCGATACATCTACAAAATATTTAAATCCTAACATTTCTCATTATCGCGAAACCAAAGTTAGCGATGGCGCTTTATTTATTCAAAGCAATCAAAGTGGTTTACATTACGTTAATAATGGTGTTTATTTACCTGCTATTGCTTATCCAACAAACGAGTATAGTGTGGAAGTATCGGTTAAATTTGATGCCGTTTTAACTTCTGGAGACGCTAAATCAGGAACATTTGATTCTGGTTTTGGAATTGCCGTTAGACAAAACGATGAATCAAAAGCCTATGTTGCAACAATGCTTGATCCTAATTCGAAATTAGTTCGTGTTGCATGTAGAAACAATAATGTTAATGGTAGCGGAGCAGACGTTAATGAAAATTTCTCATATGCTTTACCTTCAACTTATGTATCTAATACTTATCATTCTTTAAAAGCTGTTGTTAGTGGAACAGGAAATGCAACGACATTAAAAGCATATTTTGATAACGAACTAGCTTTTGCTTATTCCGACATAGCTGCTTCAAAAGATTGGTTTACTTCTCATGCAACAGGTAAAAAGATTGCCTTATTTACTGGCGGATGTTCAGTGAGTATTGACTCAATAATTGTTAAAAACGCCGACGAAAGTCAAATATTATATCAAAATGATTTCTTTAATTCTGACACCCAATCACTATTTGGGGATGGTTGGAAACAAACCCCAGGTTTAAGAGGAAGCGCTAATGGAGAATATAATATTTCAAATGGCACATTGAATATCAATGATGCCTATCCAATGACCGAATATCAAAATCAGATATTACATACACCAGTAAATAATTTTAGTGATGGTGTTATTTCATTTGATTTCACATTTACTGAATTAAGTGGTTATCAATGGTCTGATGTAGCTAATACACCAGACACCAAATATGTTTCGTTAGCTTTTAGAGCTGGTTCAGAAAATTTAGGTGATTTTGGTTGCGTTAGTTTTAGACAAAATGGCCGAGTCCAAGCTTTTAAACACCTAGGTGAAGCTGCTACTACTTGGGGTAGTGCTCTATTTTCTTTCCAAGCTAATAGCGAAGCCAATTTATTTGTTTTAAACCAAACATATTCGGTTTCACTTGTTGTTGAAGGTAGGACCATTACTTTATTCATCGACGATCAACTAATCAATTCATATAAATATAATGGAACTACTATGTGCACTTATGATATTGGAAATGTCGCTATTTTAGCCTCATCTATTTCGGTATCAATCGATAATTTAAGAATCAGTAGATTAGCGGAGGAATAATTATGAAACTTCAAAGAATTTTTATAACAGCATTCACACTCGGTTTCATCGCTTTGACTGGTTCGCTATATTCAAGGAGTGAAGTATTAATGGCCAAAGCAGAATCTCATGACATTAGCAATGATAAATATACTTATCATATTAGTAAGCCTCTTGAAAAATCACCTGATACATTTGAGGCATGGATTAAACTTCCAAAAGATTTAGCTGATAGCGATTATGGTGGAGTTATCATGGGCAACTTCTATTCTTCTAGCGGTTATTTGGGATCAATTAACTGGGAAGTCTCTAAAAAAGGAAAATTTAGAATTTTCTGGAATAGAATTCGATCATATATAGCTGAAGTTGATTATACATTTGAAAATTATGATTTAAGAACTGGTGAATGGGAACATGTTGCGCTTGTAAGAAATCCAATCGAAGGTTCTTTCTCATATTATGTTAATGGTGCGCTCAATGAAAAGATTTATGCTGCTTCTTCTTCAACCACAAGTGCGATGAAATTTGCAATTGGTGTTGACCAAACAAACTGGTTAATGAATACAAATAAAGAAAACTTTGTGAAAAGTAATTTTAGAGGTGAGATTAGACAAATCGCCATCTACAATGGGCCGATTACTCCATCTAAAATCAATGAAGATATGAATAATGACAATATTTTACCAAGCCCACAATTCGATTTAATTGGTTCGTGGAATATGGGGGATTGGTCGAAAAATATTGTCGAAGATAGTTCACTAAGCGACAACGATTTGATTTTAAAAACATACGAAAAATACATCGATGTTGAGGAAACAGAAGATTATGATTATACAATTGTTGGTATGCCAGATATCCAAATCACCGTTCACTGGCATGAACCAGTAATTGATTTAGATTATGATTGGTTGGTCAACAATCGTTATAACAAAAATATTCAATATGTTTTCCATGTCGGGGACTTAGTTGATAACGGTTCAGAAGTGCAATGGGAAGCTGTTAGAAGAAATTTCGATAAACTAGTTGATAACAATATTCAACACGGATTTGTCCCTGGTAACCACGACTACGACGATGGAGCAGGTCGCACTAGATCAACAACTAAGTACAATAAATATTTACCATATTCAAAATATTCTAAACTCCCATATTTTGGTGGCGCTTTATATGAAGGATCAATGGACAACTATTACAATATTTTAAATATTGATGGTATTGATTATCTATTTATAAACTTAGAGTTTGGTCCTCGCGATTGTACTTTGGATTGGGCAAATCGTATTGTTGAAGAACATCCAAACCATCGCGTTATTGTCGCCACCCATCACTATATGGAACCAAACGGAACAGTAGCGACAAAAGACGATGTTTATGTCCCTTCTAAATATGGTATTGGTAAAGGTAACACAGTTAACGATCCATACCAAATGTTTGATAAATTTGTTAAACAACATCAAAACATCTTTATGGTCTTTAGTGGCCATATCGCTTATGACGATATCGTTCATCGGGTTGATGAAGGTGTTAATGGTAATAAAATTCATCAAATCCTAATCGATGCTCAAGGCAGTATGGCAACATCTGAAGATGGATTTACGGATGTCTTTGCTATCATGAAAGTCAATGAAGCCAAGAAGAAAATGTACTTTTATTGGTATTCACCATATCGTAACCAATATTTTAATATTCAAAACCAATTTGTTCTTGATTTTGCCGATGCAAATAATCCAACAATTGGACCAGCAAGCGAGGAATAAAATATGAAACGTTATCTTTTATTGTTGCTTCTCCCGTTCATTTGTTCCCCTTTTGGCCTAACGAAAAACGAAGTCAAAGCTAATAGCGCATCAACCGATGTTAAGTGGATGGGCAGGGCTAAAAACGTTAATGATGGCTATATTGCTAATGCATCAGTTTCGATTGATGGTGTTGAAAAGACTAAAACCGATGATTTTGGAGCGTTTTCAATAAAATTAAGCGATGAAGATTTAAATAAGAAATTAACTATCTCATCGTTAGGATATGAGACTTTTGAAAAAGATATTTCCTCTCTTTCCAATCTGGATTTAGGAGAAGTATCACTTAATTATCCTTTTTCATCATTTGGTAAAACAAAGTTTAAAACAACAGACATTTATAACGATTGGACAGGTTATTTAACTAGAGGTTTATCTTCTTTACATTTTAAATTCGTCTCACCATATCAAAGATTTTATGATTCAAATTCTTTGGTTAATTTATTAATTGATACTGGTGATGTTAAAAGTCAATTAGGTGAAGGCGATTTCCAATTTAAACTATATGGAGATAAAAATCTCTTTGTTTATGATTTAGGTAGTCCAACTGCAAAAACAGAGATTTCGCAATTTAGTTATCGTGGCAATTTAAATGATAATGGAACGGAATTATATCTAGATGTCCCATATTCATTTTTGGGAATTGATTATACCGAAGTTATTGGTTTATGCTTCCAAGATATTTTAACTGATAGAAATGTCGTTTCGGATTTCTATTTTAATGAAAAAGTTGTTCCATCAGATGATCCAACAGCCTTTGCGAGAGTTGATAAAAAAGGAAAAGCATTTTTAAATAACACAAATTCTTATAATCCATTATGGATTTCAGATGCTGAAGTTAGAAGACTAACAGAAGGCTATATGTATAATTTTAGTGGCAATAAATATTGCGCAAATAAGAATGCCGATGAAGTTTATTTTAGTTATGAATATAAAGAAGATGCCTTATCATTATCATTTTTGGGCTTTGGTTATTTTGAAGATGATGAATATTTTAAGATGGCCATTCATTCAGGTGAATATGCCTACTTTGGCTGGAATATTTCTACTGAGGACTCTTTGATCAATATTAAGAAATCTTCTAGCGAGATTTATACAAATCTATCAACTTTCTTCGATGTTGAAAGTTATAGACCTGCTCCGGCATATCGTGTTAATCATATTTATCGTGAATTTGGCAATTATTTTACGATTAATTTAGACATTTCCTGGTCATTAATTGGAGCTATTAAAAATGTTAAGCAAGGATTTAGATTTGCGATTGCCGAATTTGGTGACAACAACATTTATGCCCCAATTGACCCAACAAACTATATTAGAAATAATCGTGGTACAAAGTTGGGTGATATTGCCGGTATGAATTCCTATATCCAAGTTGCTTCTCCATTTGATAAAATCACTATTTCCGATGAAGCTAAAGAGGATTTAATAGTTGGTCGAAATCTTTCTTTCTCTAACCCTAATGATACAAAAATTATCGAATCAGATGATTTGTATCTTAAATCCAGTAGAGATGAAGAGGCTATAACTTTTGATTTTGTTGGCTTTGGCAATTTCCAAGTTTATGAAACTATTAAAATCGTGCTTCATAATAATGCTGATGAACTTCAAAGTGATTGGCATATCCATAAAAACGATATTTCATTATTAATCAATAAAGAAAGATGCTTAATTAGAAAAAATAGAACCTGGTTCTTTGATTTAAATACTATGTCTTCAAAGGGAACTGTTTCAACTAACTCACCTATATATGAAGAACATGATGAGTATTTTACAATTAAAATAGTTTTGCCATATGCCGATTTATCTAGCGTATTTAAAACCGCCGAAATTAGCGCATTATTTATACAGATGGATTTCTTAGGAAACGTCTATAATGGTGGCACAAACTTAAATGCCATGCGTTTGAATGGCTTACCTACCGGTGATCCGGCTCAACAAAGTAGCTACGCTTTACTCTCCTTCTAATTAATGTAGATTAAGTCGTCCGTTGCGGGCGGCTTTTTTACTGTTTGAGTTTATGCGAATAATTTCAAAGCGCAAAAATACTTAAATTGCGTTTTGGAATTGCGCTTTGGAGTTGAATGTGATAATATTTTCCTATGGAAAATAAGTATTCGAACAAATATTTAATTGAAACCGGAATTGGCCTTCAAGATGTTGATGGACTTAAGAATTCGACATATTTTTTATCGCAAGCTGATAGATATGTCAAAGGAGAAATATCTTTAGATGAGCTAGATAGAATAATTAGTTCTTATTATGAGAATAAACCTAGCGAAGATGAAAGAACAGAAGAGGCAGACATTGTGTCGAACAGAATTGCGCAAATTATTTCTGACGATTCTTTTACATTTACAGTTGGACAATTGGTTAGCATTCATAAGCAACTATTTGAAGGCGTGTTCAACCATGCCGGAAAATTAAGAGATTATAACTTCATAAAAAGAGAGTGGGTTCTTGATGGTAGATCTGTCACATATGGTGATTATCATGAACTCAGAAACACTCTAGAGTATGATTTTGAGACCGAAAGAAATTTTAAATATGCTGATTTGTCCGAGGATAAAGTCATTGAACATTTAGCGACTTTTGTTTCTAATCTCTGGCAAATTCACGCGTTTCAGGAAGGAAATACACGTACCACCGCGGTATTTTTTATCAAATATCTAAGATCGTTAGGATATGATGTAACAAATGATGTTTTTGCTAAAAATGCCTGGTTTTTTAGAAACGCCTTGGTGAGGGCCAATTTCAATTTCGTCCGCAAAGGCATATATGATGATAAAAAATACATTATTATGTTTCTAAGAAATTTACTTCTTAATGAACACAATATATTAAGAAATAGAGACTTGCGTATAAGTATTGACTCTAATGGTAACGAAACCACCACAAGGGAAACACGCGTTTTAGAATTAATCAAAGCTAATCCAAGAATCAGTATTGATGAATTGGCAAGTAGAATTGGTGTTTCGCCACGAACTATTGATAGCGTCATGGCTCTTTTGAGTAAAGAAAACAAGATTAAAAGAATCAATGGTAAAAGATTCGGGTATTGGGAAATCTTATAATTGTGCTGTTTTTGGTATTATCTTTTTAATCGCAGGAGTAGCGTTATTGGCCATATCTATGAAATCTAGGGTGGTATTTCTGAAAAGGGATATCACCTTTTATAATTAAAAATTATCTTATGAGTATATAATAGAAATATGGCAACTCTTAAACGTTATTGTGGACCTTATTTATTAGACATTCAGAATAATCTTATCAAAGAATATTGTGGTCCTTATCGCTATCAATTAGATGGGAACAATATCAAAGAATATTGTGGTAGATATCTTTTTACTATTGATGGAGATAGGATTAAAGAATACTGCGGTCCATATTTACTTGAAGTGCAAGGAAATCTTATTAAGAAATACTGCGGTCCATATATTGCCGAAATTAAAGGTAACTATATCAAAGAGTATTGTGGACCATATCTTTATGAGATAAATGGTTTTGTTTCTCATAGAGAATTAATGATGTTAATTGCAATTTTATTCGCATAAGCATTTTATGTTTTGGGCATTGAAGAAAATCTATTATCGAATTAATCAAAAAGCTTTAAAGTTAGCTTTATGCTTTATGAATTGGAAAGAACCGACTCTATTAACTGGAGAAGGTTCTATTTTAAAATTACCTTCTTTAATTAAAGAAAAGAATCTAACAAAAGTACTTATAGTTACTGATAAGGGATTAATGAGTTTGCGTCTATTAGATCCTCTATTTATTGAGTTAAAAAAAGAAGGAATTGAATATGTGGTTTTTGATGATGTAAAACCTAATCCAACAATTCCAAATATCGAAGCATGTAGAGAAGTTTATTTGAAAAATAACTGTCAAGGTATCATTGCTTTTGGTGGTGGTTCTCCAATGGACTGCGCGAAAGCAGCAGGGGCTAGAATCGTTAAACCAAAGCAATCGGTTCGTAAGATGAGAGGTTATCTAAAGATACATAAGAAATTACCTCCATTTTTTGCTGTACCAACAACTGCTGGAACGGGTTCTGAAACTACTTTGGCCGCTGTTGTCAGCGATCCTTCAACTCATGAGAAAAATGCGATTGCTGATCCTTCTTTAAGACCTAAATATGCCGTTCTTGATCCATCATTAACTATTGGACTTCCTCCTCATATTACATCTACTACAGGAATGGACGCTTTAACTCATGCAGTGGAAGCTTTTATTGGTAAAAGCAATGTTAAATCAACTATTAGATATTCTTTAGAAGCAACTAAACTTATCCATAGCAATTTAGAAAAAGCATATATAGATGGAAAAGACATTGAAGCTAGGGAAAATATGCTAAAAGCATCATATTTAGCAGGATGTGCTTTTACACGAGCATTTGTTGGCTATGTTCATGCAATTGCTCATAATCTAGGCGGTCTATATGGAGTGCCTCATGGTTTAGCTAACGCTGTCATTCTTCCATATGTTTTAGATTGGTATGGTAAAAGTGTTTATAAGTCGCTTGCAAAATTAGCGGACCATATTAACTTAACCGACAAAGATAAAACTAATGAAGAAAAAGCAAAAGCATATATCGCTGAGATTAGAAGAATGAATAAAGCGATGAATATTCCTGAAAAATTTGATTGTATCAAAGAAGAAGATATTCCAACTTTAGTTAAGCGTGCTTTAAAGGAAGGTAATCCTGGTTATCCTGTTCCAAAAATAATGAACAAAAAAGAATGTGAAA
>Ga0256404_1003981_pt1 | contig 28827 bp, 30 predicted proteins | sample RumenRJG_01DNA_FD_185990 | JGI IMG/M metagenome (GOLD analysis project Ga0256404, IMG submission 185990) | Bovine rumen microbial communities from Lethbridge, Alberta, Canada - RJG_01 | ecosystem: Host-associated > Mammals > Digestive system > Stomach > Rumen | place: Canada: Alberta | collected...
AAATCCTTAACCATCTTTGTATCTATGATTGCGCATTCAGTAAAATTTTTGATAATCCATTTTTTTGTATTATTAGCTAAATTCCCAAACATCTCGATAAATCGGGATTTTGCGATTACTCGAGATGCTTAAAGAATACGTTAACTAAGGTATTTTTTATGCGAATTCTTTACATTTTGTTGGTCTACAATGGCATATTCCATAGTTGTATCAATCTTTTGATGACCTAAAAGCCTCTGAACCTGTTCAATTGGCATACCTTTATCGATTGCACGGGTTGCTAAAGTCCGTCTGAACTTATGTGGATGTACTTTATTTATTTCCAAACTACGGCCAAGCTTTCTGAGCATTATTTCTATACCTGCAATTTCGAGTCTGTTATGAGGCTTAAGTAAGCTCACAAACAAAGCTTCATTATCATCTGTTCTGAAATTTAAATAATTCTGTAAATGCAGCTTTGTTCTAGCATCAAAATATACAACACGTTCTTTAGAACCTTTTCCAAGTACAACGCATTCACGATTTACAAAATCAACATCGACTCTATTGAGTTTTACAAGCTCCCCAACACGCATACCTGTAGAAGCAAGCATATCAATTAATGCTAAATCTCTAATAGTTTTGCAGTTATCCCGGAGTCTTTCCATTGCTTCATCAGAATAAGTCTCTTTTACTTGCTTCATAGTCTTAATTTTGTGAATTCTTCTCACAGGGCTTTTTAGAATGTAATCTTCATCCTCAAGCCAGGTAAAAAAACTGGATAGGATACGGCGAATATTATCAATTGTTTGCTTTGAAGCGTTGTTTTTCTTCTGATATTCACTCAAATAAACACGTAAATCTTCTGTTTCTATCTGATTAAATGGTTTTATAAGCGATTTTATCAGGTTATCTAAAGTAGAACTGTAATAGCTTACAGAACGCTCAGAACATCCTTCAACTTGCTTAGCTGAGAGAAATTCTTCTTTTAAACTTTGATTAGATTTGCTTTGAATAAGGTTATCATTGTCTAAAGCAACAACATCCACGTTAAAAAAACAATGCTCAAGGACGTCACTAAGTTTCTGTCTTTGAGCATTGTTCAGTACACCAGACATTTCAGTCTGAATTTGATTAATTAATGTCTTTTTCATTATACGCTAACTCCTTATGAAGTAAACGTATTACAAATAGTTAAAATTCTAATGAATTATAGTAATCAAAAAAAATCTTAAGATATTTATCATTTTTACTTAAATAACTAATAGATTCATATGAAAGAAATTCTCTAGACCCTAATAATCTGGCAATGTAATAAACTACAAGAGAATTAATAGTGGCGTTGTTTTCAGAAATATTCATCCAAAACATTTCTTCTCCAGATTGTGTACGATCATATAGGTAAATACCAGTACATGCTATTCTCAATATAAAGTCATTTACCTCTTTGGGATGCAGATATCCTGTAGAAACGTTATTATTTTTAATAACAACAGTATTTCGTTGCTTATCGAATACAAAAAAACTTGTTTTCCAATCCATCCTAACTTCGTTGGCTACTGCTATAAATAGCTCAGTTATTAATATAGAATAATCAAGCTTTTCAGAAGTATTATTGATTTGATTATTTATGAATATAATCTTTTTAATCATTGCTTGATGAATCCTTATAGGAATACTTTCTGGTAAAAGGGATCTTACTAGTTCAATGATTGTTGTATTCTCCGCACAGTTTATAAAATCAAATTGTTCAAATAAATCATTATATTTTTTCTCGATTTCTTTATTAAATGTAGAAGGAGGCATGGATAAACCAAATTCAATAAATTTGGACAAATAATTTTTAATCATATTTTTTTCAGTATTACCAAAGCAATTATTGATTGCTTGTTTTAATTGTTTTTCATCGATGGAGTAAATAATCTCAATATTTTTTACATATTGTTTTATATGATGAATTCGTTCTAATACTTTTATAGCATATTCTGGCAAACATCTGTCTAATTCATCAACAAATAAAACTAATGATTTTTCTTTGGAAATTTTATTCAAACCTTTTATAGTTGCTTCCATAATTTGATTAATATCAAAGTGATAATCATATTTGCGAATTGTATCATCGTAGTTTTCTAATTGTTTATCATAGTTCTGTTTAAAACTTATGATATTTTCGACTAAAGGAATTACTTTTAAATCTTCGATAAAATCGTTTTTCAATGTACTGAAAAAAGCATTTACTTTTTTACGCGTTTCTTCGTTTTTTATTAATACAGCATTTTCATTATTCAATTGTTTATATAGAGAAATAAAAAGTGAAATCAAAGGTTCATCATAATAATCATAATCCCATGCATTGTATGTAAAAATACAATATTTAGAACCACAATTATCAAAATCTTGAATATCATATAGTTCATTATATACTTTATTAATTATCCAACTTTTACCACTTCCCCATGTTCCTTGAATAGAAAACGAGATTGATTGTTTTTTATCTGCATAATATTCAATTATTTGTTTGATTCTGTCTATAAAAACTTTTCGATTAAGAACATCTATATCATCTGTCTCATCAGTTATGATAACGGCATTTGAATTTTGAATAGATTCAACTTTTTCATTCATTTTTTATCTCCCATTTATAAAGCCTTAATTTTCAATTTTATAAAAATATATATTAATTCGTTTAATATAATTTAGAAATTTCTAAATTGTTCAATAAGTTCATTATATAGATTGATATATACATTTGTTTTTTATTATCCAAAATACTCCTGCATTAAGGATTTGTATAAAGTTTCTGCTTTTTCCAGTGACTTCTGCACGGCAAATTTTGATTTGTCGATTTGCTTTATAAATGAAAGAAACTGTTTTTGTTTTTCAATTGGTGGTAGTCGTACATCTGTTTTTAAGATTCCATCTTGTCCAATTGTTGTCATAGTTGATGTTTTTGCATGTTTTAAAACTTGATTACGGAAAAAAGAAGTTGTTGATAACATTTGCATATATTCAGGAACACATTTATTTAAATCTAGTCTTAAACGTATTACATGACATTCAAATAAGATAGTTTTATTTATATTTTCAGGAACAATGGATGCTTTTCCTATTCCTTCAGCTACTAAAGATGAACGGCAAAACAGCATATCTCCATATTTTACAGAATACTTTTTAATGTCTTTTTCAGAAGCATTAGTTTTTGGGAGAAGATCAATTTTTGAATACATAGTATTTACAATATTAACAACACCTAAAACTTCTACATTTCCATCTTCTGTATATTCATCTCGTTTAGCAAAGAAGCCATTGGAAGCATTGACTGTTAATAATGAACTTATATTTACAGTATCCCAATTCATTGGATTAGTAGTCGGATCTCCAAACATCTCGATAAATCGGGATTTGATTAGAGCATCATATTTATCCAGAAGTTCTTTATGTTTGCCTATAATATCTGAAATATATGTCAATTCAGTTGTTATTCTTTGTTGCTTTTCTAATGGATAAAGTGGAATTTCTATTTCTGCAAGATTTCCTCTAGATATTCTCTTTCTAGTTGCTCCGTTTATGTATTTTTCAATTTGCTTTTGATAGGATGAACTTTGGGTATAAAAAACAAAATAATTGGCATCAACCAGGCTTTTCAGTCTTAAAATACTACAATCAACAGCTGTTATAGATTTTGTTGTTAATAGAGGTACTCTACATGCTCTTCCTATTGGATCAGGTAGTCTTGAAATCAATATATCCCCTGTTTTTACTTCCGTACAATTTAATCGGTCAAAAGTTACTTCTGAAATATATTTTGCTTTAGTTTCTTTATCTTTATAAAAACCATTTCCAATATTTCCTGTTTGTATCAATCTGATACCAGTTGCCGATTGATCACTGCTTTCTATCCAATCTCCGTCTGTAAAGAATTCACATATATCTCTTATTTTTATATTTTTAATGCTCATTATGCTGCAAACTCCCCAAAATTATATTCAAATTTTGATTTGTCGATTTGTTGGACGAAGTTAGAAAATTGATTTTGTAATTCATATGGTGGTAACGGTAGATTAAAGCTCTCAACCTGTTCTTTATTTACCTTTGGCATATTTGCACGACGGCTAAAAGTAAGAATATAAGAAACAAAGAAATCACTTCTCATGACATAAGTAAGATATTCCCTTGTAGCTATATGCTTTTTTACAAGAATAGGATATGCATCTGCTGAACATAAACCTTCAAAATTTGGCATAGCAACTTTATTAAGATTTGGACGAATTTTACTGTAAATTATATGTTCAGGTGTAAAAAGATACTTTCCACTTATTACATTATCTTCTTTTACAGTTCTGAATCCTGACAAAACTCCAGTTTCTTTTTCTATACTATCAATACCTATATGAGGATAATCAGCGTATTTTTCAAAATCCTTAACCATCTTTGTATCTATGATTGCGCATTCAGTAAAATTTTTGATAATCCATTTTTTTGTATTATTAGCTAAATTCCCAAACATCTCGATAAATCGGGATTTGATTAACATATCGTATTTTTCAATAATTCTTTTATAATTATTAATTATCTTATTGCATTTATCTAATTTTAGAGATATACGATTTTGTTCCTCTAATGATGGTAATAAAAATGTCATTCTTTTTAATTGATTCATTTTTATACTTTTAAAAGTGCTACCTGAACTATTGTTCTTTAAGTAATCGAGAGTTGTTTGATTTTTGAATATATAATAAAAATATTTTTGTTGTATAATTTTAGTATTTAAAGTAAATGCAAAAACAGATTCATTTATATCCCACCCATTTGGTTCATCTTGAATTATATACATATCACCGATACGACCTATTGAAGCAAAAAGAATATCACCTTTTTGTATCTGAGATCTTTTATGAATCAATTTAATTGCATCATCATCTACAACATCAGTATTTTTATCAAATATTAACTCGTTATTTTGAATATTTTTTATAGTTATATATTTATTATTTCCTTGACCAAGTTTAAAATTATCACGAGGATTTAATCCTGTTCTAGCAAATAAAACGACATTATCAAAAGTATATGTTTTATATTTCTCTTCGTGCATTTTATTCACCAATCATTTTTTTTAGTTCTGTAAGATCTATTTTAATTTCATCATTTAATTTTTCTATCTCAGAAATTAAAACAGCTGGCTTTGGATATTCAACTTTCTCATAAACAACTTCTTTGTACTTGTTAATAGAAAGATCATAATTGTTAGCAACAATTTCAGACTTAGGAACAAAGAAACTTTGGTCTGTTCTCTTTCTATCCTTTTCATTATCAAGCTTCTTAAATCTCTTAATAATGTCAGGAATATCGTTTGCATCAACTGGCTGTCTTTTATCATCAAGACTAAAGCCATCAGCCTTCATATCATAGAACCAGACATTATCAGTTCCACCAGCACCTGTCTTTGTGAATACAAGAATACCTGTACTTACTCCAGCATAAGGCTTGAACACACCACTAGGCATACTGATTACAGCCTGCAGCTGATGATTTTCAACAAGTTCTTTTCTAAGAGCTTTATGTGCATTAGATGAACCAAACAAAACTCCATCAGGAACAATACAAGCACAACGCCCCCCCTTCTTTAGCATACGGATAAAAAGTGCAACAAACAAAAGTTCAGTTTTTTTAGTCTTACAAACACTTAAAAGATTTGGGTTAATAGTTGACTCGTTTACAGTTCCTGTAAAAGGAGGATTTGCAAGAATAACATCATACTGTCCTTCAATCTGGTTAGCCTTGCTTACACCATCCTGATATTCAACAGTAGGATTTGTAATCGAGTGAAGCATAAGGTTCATTGTACTTATGCGGAGCATTGTCATATCAGTATCGTAACCGGTAACAAGCCCCTTAATATAATGATCCCACTGCTTATCATTCATTTTATTTGCATAGTGTTCACGAATATAATTTGCAGAACTAATTAAAAATCCTGCAGTACCACAAGCCGGGTCACAAATGCAGTCATCAGGCTTTGGCTGAATAAGATTTACCATAAGGTTTCTGATTTGTGCAGGTGTTCTGAACTGTCCGTTCTGTCCGGAAGCGCTAAGCTTATCAAGCATATACTCGTAAATATCACCAAGCATATCCTGGTCTTGAACATCATTTTCATAAAGTTCATCAAGTCCTGTAATAACATTTACAAGAACTTGTGGAGCTGGAATCTGAAAAGTTGCATCCTTCATAAACTTTGCAAATGCAGTTTCATTGTCACCATGTAAATTCTTAATAAATGCAAAGATACCTTTTTTTTCATCTTTCATTAAAGAAAAGATTTCATCAGGACTAAGATTCTTAAATTTGCTCCAGCGGAGCTTTTGCTGGCTTTCATCAAAAATATGATTACCCTTAATGCCCATCATATTTTCTTTCTGTTCAGTTTCAATTTCAATATCATCAAGTGAGCGGATAAACATCAAATAAGAAAGCTGCTCAATACATGTAAGTGGATTTGCCATACCAGCAGCCCAAAGTTTCTGCCAGATGTTATCAATTTTGTTTTTAATTTCGCCAGTAATCATTTTTAATTATTCCCCAATAATTCTATTATAGCAGAATTTGCTATTTTTATCATTTCTTTTTTTATGGAGAGTATCATAAAAAGATTCCTCTACTATATTATATATTTTGTTATTGTTATTCTTTTACGAAGGTTGACTCACAACAGTGCAACGTTGCACTGTTGTGACAAGAGGCTATCTTACCACCTCCCTAATAGCTTTCAAAGACAAGATCTTTGAAATTAAAAAAGAGACACAGAATAAAAGTCCCCTACTCTATTCGGCTTTTATTCTGTGTCTCTTTTTTACGAAGGGTGAGCCATATGTGTGCATAAGTGGAGCAAAACAGGTCGGCACCCATACAGCGACCTGTTATGTGCAACGTTGCACGCATATGGCGAGGGGCAATCGCAATGCCCCTAAGCAGTTTCCAAAGGCGGCCAGCCTTTGCTATATGAAATATCGAGAGGACCTTCGATATTTCATATAGGCGGAGTGAAGAATGAACGACGAGTTGAGGTTCGAAGGGGACAAAGTTCCCTCGCAAGATTCGCAAAAGTACTGGGTCCCTTGCGGTGCCAGCACTTTTGCGAATCTTGCCACAACATGGTCATTGTGTAAGTCGGAGCGATGAGTCTACGAACACACACGGATATAAGGCAGCGTACTTAGCTGCCGCCGTGGGGGTTGAGTAGCGACATCGCGTAGACTGGAACAATGACCATGTTGTGTGGAATTATTACTGTATGAAAAAAAGCGTGTGCAAGGTTGCACTAAAAGATTTCCTTATAATGAGTGATTATTTCGGTAAGACTTTTGAGATATTCATCTGGTTTACTATAATTTCCTTTGTGCTTCTCAACATACGCTTTTTCAAGCTCTTTAATTTCCATGATACCGGACTTCTCATCTACAAGTTCAGATTTATACTCTTTAATACCATCCTCTTTTGCACTTTCCAATTCGGTCTTATAAGCTTTTACTATCATCTTTCCGTAACATTTTTGAGTGATTCCTAATGTTGCAAAAATACCTATGCCAAGACAGATTAATCCTATTACAACATATTCTGCAATTGCTTTTCCGATATGAATATTAGTCAGTTCATTATCAATAGTAATAAGCTTTGTATTGATCCCCATAGTTTTAGTAGAAATATCACCTGAAAGATTGTCTATAAGCCTTCTTGCCGCTTCAACATTAGGTTTAAGGCTATCCATAAGTTCAGAAGATTTTTCTTTTATGATTTTATCTGTCTGCTCACCAAGACATACCTGTATATCTTTTACGTTCTGGAGCTGCTGGTTTGCTAACTGGTTGTTCTTGCTCTGTTCCGACAGTATTTCTTTTTGCAAGGTCTGCTGGCTGTCCAACATCTTCTGTAACTGTATGTTCAGAACGTTCTGAATCGATTCTGGCAGAATACTGTTCGAATCCTTTATTGAAGTCAATAAGTTTTCTATCTGTTCCATTTTCTCGTTGTTCTGAACTAACTGCTGCAATATCAATGTGTTTGTTTGTGATTCCATATAATAAATCCTCCTTGGTCTGGAAATCTTTTAGCTGGGGAAAATATTGTGCAAGCTTGTATAAACGAGTCTTACATTTTTTCTCCCCAAGCATTTTTCTTTTTACATCTGTAAAGACAATGTGTTTTTTATTCAGTTTCCATTCAGTTTCAAACCCCTGCTCCTTCATTAACTGAATGAACTGATCTTTTGTTTTGGCAAGCTTTATAGCTGTTTGAACTGCTTTGGAACAATCGTACAGGTAGCTTCCCTGTACCGTTTTTTCTGCATTCTGAAGCACATGATGTGTTTTCGCATCATCGGCTCTTGCTTTTGTACGTTTTTTACCAAACATATCAAAACCTTTTTTGGGAGCTGCTGAAAATCCCATCTTTATACAGATTTGATTCTGAAGCTCTTTCATTTCGGCAAGTTCTTTTCGGGTTATGTGGAATTTATGACCATCAACGAAATTTACGCTATTCCAAACAAAATGGTTATGAATATGGGCACGATCAATATGCGTTCCAAGTATAAGTTCATATCCCCAAAATTTTCTGCATGCTTCTACAAACCTAACTCCTGCTTCATGAGCCTGGGCTGGTGTAATATTTTCATTAGGAGCAAAGCTCTGAACAGCATGATAGTACTGGCGGCCTGCAAGCTTTCCAAACAAACTTTTTGTTTCCATCATCATGTCGAATGCTCGGGGAATATCGCAGCCAAAACCTGTTACAAGTTTATCTTCTGTTTTCTTTGGTTTAAGAACGTAATTGATAATTCCCTTAAGCGTTGCATTCTTACCGATATGAACATTAATCATCTTAAGGATTGCCATAGTGCCTCCAGCTTTTCAATTGACTGTCTGATTCTTTCAGCATCATCAAGTACTTTGTAAGTGTTACAGGCTCGTGCAATTTGATTAAGATTACAACCTTCGCGTCTAAGCTCTATCAGAAGGCTATGAAGTTGTTCTTTGTCCATCATAGCCTTGCCGAAAATTGCACGAGTTAGGAACTGCTGCTGATTGAATCCAGAAACTTCGATGCGACTTTTTAATTCATTCATTTCTGAATCCGAAAGTCGCACAGTAACTTTATTCGGGCGGCTTTTATTCATGCAGTTTTCCGTCCTTATGCACCTAGCTCTGCACGAAGCTCATCTGGCGTTTTACCATTTGCAAGTGCCTCAAGAGCATATTTGATGCCTGCAGAATATCCGTCCTGATATGTAGACTTTGAGGCTTTTGATACTTTTGTTGTACTTACGGGAGACTTTTCTTCTGCAGTAACTTTCTGTTCCACCATACTCTCTTTTGGAACTTCTTCAGTTTCCTCTGCTTCATGCTTTTTTATTTCCTGATACACGCTATTGATTGTAGCAGTCCCTTCTTTGATTGCATCAAGCTGCTGAGGTGAGGACTTTGAGAATACAGTCTGAAGTTTAAAAATATGACGACGGCTTTTGTTAAGTTTGCTTGCAAGTTCATCTGCTGTAAGTTTTTTCCCATCACTTTGCTGCTCGCGCAGCACAAGATAACGAGACAACAAATCAGCATCAGTTTCATTACGACGGTTAAACTGCTCTGCCATAGAATAACGAAGTGCATCCTGTACACTTGTAAAATTATGAACCTGTGCCCAGACATATTTATGACCGAGAGATTTTAAGACAGACACTCTGGTATGACCATCAGATACACACCACTTCCCATTCAATTTGAAAACGTGAATTGGATGCGCTTTTGTGTTATCTCCATGAAGCCGAATATCATCTTTTATGCGCTCAGCTACACTCGGATCAATTTTAAATGCCTGTTCCAGTTCTGGATGGAATGTAAGCTCATCTAGACGAACTCTAATAATTCTATTTTCTCTGGATTTGTTTAAGAGGGAATCCAGTTTCTGTTTGTATTTAATCATATCAATAACTCCTTGTAGATTTTAAAAGTTATCCACAATGAGTTATCCACATTTTTTGTGACAGGTATAATTTCTAACCCCTATATATATTTTAAATATATATATTATTGGGTAAAGATTCTTTACCTGTTTTTGTTAGAAACTTTACCTGTTGTGGATTATTTCTTTACCTGTTGTGGATAACTTTTTTTTAGGACAGGTAAAGAAAATATACCTGTTGTGGATAACTCATACATTGAACAGGTCAATTTTCTATACCTGTTGTGGATAAAATCCGCTGCTTTTCCTTATCTGGAAGCCGTGAAAAAGTGGTCCAATACCTGCAGTAATGACGTGCTTTATTTGCTCCGGTATAAGGAATTTCCTCTTTTTCAATCAAGCCTTTATCCACAAGATATTGTAACTTCTTAAGAATAACAGGCTTGGTTTTACCGCACCAAAAAGACAGCTGACGAAGACTACCGTAATACTTACTACGTGCATCTTTAGAAAAAGAATGAATATAAGCGTAAATTATAAGGTAATCACCCTGTAGTCCAAAACAACGAATCATCCAATCATGAATTATGAAGCCCTGCCCATAATAAGGATTAGAAGACGGTTTAACCATTAACGAGTCCTCCTTTTGTACTGCAAATTGCGCCATGGTATATGTATATGGCGGCGATAGACAAAAGGCACTCGTTTTGTTAAAGTGAATTTGTCGTTGTAGTTGATTTTGTAAAACTCACACTTCGGCGATGTTATGGATGTCTTCGAATGGCAGTTCGATGGCATCCTTTTTTTTATAAGCATTAAGCTCCTCCATATTTTTGTCTATAGGCTTTACGCTGCTCTGGGGTCACAGCCTGAAGCCATTCCATGACAGATTCCTTTTTGAAACATTTGTTTCTGCCAATCATAACTCCGTGCCCCATGCATGGCTGTAAATCAGCCCTAGTACGTATAGTCGCAAGGGAGAATAACTTCCCTTGAAGTTCCCATGCCTGAGTAAGAGTTACCCACTCACCCAGTCCCATCGTTGTTGCTTTTGATTCGGTTTCTTTTGTCTTTTGCTGAGCGTTCATCATGTCCAGAACTCTATCCAACTTTAACTCAAGACCACGAATCATAAGCAATTCCTGTTGTGTCATAGACACTACCTCCTCAAATATAAGATTCTGGTACCTTGCTGAACCTATGCTGGTAAAAGTCAGCCCCAGATGGTACCCGGCGATATTTCATAACCTTCCGAGTTATTATATATATTATCTTATGATATTACATATAATATGTCAATATATTATATGTAATATCTTTGATTATTATGTATATTTTTATTAAATATGATGCTATAATAAGATTAAGTATGGATTCTATAGACTTATTTTTATGCAATGTTGAATTTTTAGTAAGAGAAAGAAATATCTCTAAACAGGCATTTTGTGACGAACTTGGCTTTTCACGGAGTTCATTTGTAAACTGGAAAAAACAACGATCAATTCCTAATGCAGAAACAGTAATCAAAATTGCTGACTATTTTCGAGTTTCCCCAAAATGGCTTATTACAGGTTCTATAGATATGCCAAAAGAAATGGAGTCCTGGCCATCATCCGTATTCGAACGTGTATATCATTTGCTTCTAGAAGAAACAAAAGTTCCTAATCCAGATTACCATCAAATTTCAGAAGAACAGAGTCATTTAATCTGGAAACCTGTTGAAAGAATTGTTTCTTGTTATGATTTATTTAACTGGCAGTTTAATCGAATCATGCCTAGCTACAAACAAGTTTTTGAACTAGCAAAACACTTTGGAAAACCATTTACATACATTGCTGATGGTGTCGAAGAAGTCCCAGAATACTTGAATCCATGCAAAGTCCCTGAAGATGAATACAATGACTTTTTACGATTCAAGGATTATAAACATTTTATTTATTCATATGATTGCTTATACGAACCAGATCAAAAATACATTGCAACAATGGTTAGACGTCTATTCCGGTTACGAAGAAAAATAGAAAACCGAGACTGGGATTATGATTACAATGAAAAGCATCCAACAGAAACACCTCGCCAAAAAGATCCTAATATTTCTGATGAAGAGTATGATTCTAAAAGGAAGTAGGATTTTTTCTGAATAAGAACCGTTTCCTATTTCATCAGAGAGACGTGAACAAATTTCAACTATAACCCCTCGATTTTTAAAGTACAGATACTGAATAACTACAGTTTCTATTTCAGTTTAAAAAAATATAAACTGTAACAAAATATAAAAAAAACCTTGCAAAAAGCTACGGACTATTTGCAAGGTTTGTCTAGAAATCTTTACTATGGGGATTAGTCTTTTAATCACTATAGTATTTATAGTTTATATGTAATGATTGATGTTGTCTAGATTATTTTATAAGAGGGCATTTCTCTGGTAACAGTTTGACGGAATCCTTTTTTCTTAAAATTTGTTACAGTTTATACTTTCAAATATTATGAGTTATTTATAAATTCCGATGTTTCATTTTTTTCTGCCTCACATTCCTTGTTATATATCTTGTCTGCATGAACCCAATATTTTTTTACAATTATTTCCCAATCTTTCTCACTCATACCACCATCTGCAATTACATCTTTTACAAGGATACATAAATCATCAAGACGACCATAATACATAGCCCATTCACCTTCTTTATCATACTTTCTCAAATCATCAAGAAATCCAACAACTACAGAAGGAAGACCTTCGGGATCTTTTATTGAACTATCAATATAGCTTTCTGTATGTTTCATAAATAACTCCTTTCAGTTTATAAGTTTACACTATCATACTCATATAAAAAAGAACATTTTCTTAATTTTTTTTCTTTCTACTGACTAAATACCATGCAGGATTTTTCCTCATCTTCTGGATTTTAAGGGTCGACTACCGGCTAAAAATTGACAGTCCTCATACAATATAATAGACTGTAAACAAGGAAAAAAATACATGCTCTTCGATTTACTAAATTCTTGCTTACAGTCTTTCAATAAAATTGCGAATATTAATATTTCTACTTGGATTATATTATTGATTCCAGTTGTATTAGTAATATTTCAATATTTATATGCAGTTCATATTGAAACAAAATATAAAAATGACACATATATTTCTGAAGATGGAACAGAGCCAAATAAATTAAATAGATATTCAGGAATAATTCATGACAGAAACAGTATTTATTTTAAGAGAAATTATATTTATTGGACTAATGAAATATTTGTCACTATAGCAGCCGGAATATTTATATTACTAAACATGGAGTTGGATTCAAACTGGTCCATTACAAGTTGGCAAGACTCAAAATATCAGATTATTTATACAACAATAATAATGTTTATTATTACTAAGATTATTATTCAGGGGTTTGTGGTTTCAGATTTATTAAACACTATATTCTTAATTTCCCAACTTTTAATTTCTATTTTACTAACAAAACGATTACCATTGTTTATTTTCTGGTATACATATCCAGTTGGATTGATCGGTTCTTTTGTAATGTTCAGACGATATAAAAAGTTGAAGAAAAATCCATATGAAAAAATAAATCAAAATCAATATGAAATGTATAATTATCAACAGGCAATATTAGAAGCAGAAGCAAAAATGCGACAAGAAGAAATGCGTCGTTCTTCTTATAGAAACAGTTCTAACTATTCAAGACAACATAAATCAGAAAAAGAATCTCTTTACGAAATGAAGCATCCAAGTGCTTCTAGCACTCAGATGTCAAATATGCTTAAGTTCGGAGAAAATAGACCTAATGGCTAAGTTGAGACTGTAAAGATAATCTTTAAATTATATTTATAGAGCCTCTATTTATTTATTGGTAACAGTTTGACGGAATCCTTTCTTCTTAAAATTTGTTACAGTTTATATTTTCAAATATTATGAGTTATTTATAAATTCTGATGTTTCAGTTTTATCAGTTTTACATTCAGCGTAGTAAATTTTATCAGCATGAGTCCAATACTTTTGAACAATTACATCCCAAGCCCATTGACTCATAGCATTCGAAGCCATTGCGTTCTTTACAATTACCCATAAATCATCAAGCCGGTCTGTATATCCGATTCCGTTGCCCTCTTTGTCATATTTTCTCAAATCATCAAGTATCCCCTGAACATTAGAAGGAAGATGTTCCGGATCTTTTATTGAGTTGTCTATATAACTTTCAGTGTGTTTCATAAAACTTTTCCCTTAACAATTGATAATTTTATTCTATGAATCCTGGTATAATAATATCATTTAAATATAATGCTACTAGTGTTTTTTTATTTTCAGGAATATGACATTCTCTAAAATCATCAAAAATAACTTCCTCGTATGTTGATTTATCCATAAGATAAACTTTTACAGGCTCTGCATTAAGTAGCGTTTTACTTAATTGCATATCATTATAATACGATTCAGTCAGTCCATCATTTGCAAAAAAGAATTCTCTTGTATTTTCATCTCTGATATCAGGAATATTTTTTGTATTTACAAAGCATTCAATTTTATAAAGGTCTTCTTTATTTTCTTTGATATAATCTTTTAATTTCATTCTCCTACTCCATGTATTGAATCAATAATACTACAGAAATTGAAAATGGAATAGAATTAATTATTATTGGCAGCATTTCCATATATCCGTATTTTGGAATCATTATACCATATTGAAGTAAAAACCAACCTAAAAGTAAAATCCATAAAGGTAAATAATATCAATTATGTATTTGAATACTATAAGAGTCTATTATATTAATAAAGAAAAAATCATTTCATTTTTAAAAAGTACAGTTTCTATTTCACTAAGCCTTTTCGGACTTTAAAAAAATGACTACAGATTGTATTTCAGCATGGTTTTTCAGGCTTAAAATGACTACAGTTTCTATTTCAAAAAGCTCTTTATGCCATAAAAATAACTACATTTTCTATTTCAAAAGCCTGTTTCTGCCTTAAAAATAACTACAGTTTCTATTTCTGACGGCTTTTTTATGCCTAAATATTGTTACAGTTTCTATTTCACTAAGACTTTTCGGGCTTTTAGAATGACTACAGATTGTATTTCAGCATGTTTTTTTCAGGCTTAAAATGACTACAGTTTCTATTTCATACAAATTAACTCCAAAAAATGAAAAATTGAAATTTTCATGATATAATCTTAATGAATTATGCATATAATCAAAGTTATGTGGACGTTTGCACTGATGCACTTTTGGAGAAACGTAATTATCCCATAACTAAAAAAGGAGGACTTTTTATGAAAAAGAAAATTCTTGGATTACTGATATGTATATCAGTTATGGTGTTTTTTAGTTCGTGTAAAAATATTGAAACCAGCGAAGATACTTACACAGTATGGACTGATGTAAGTAATTATACAGAATTTCAGAATACTTTCGGAGATTTAGATGATGGAATGTATACTCGATTTAATATAAGCGCATCTGGATGGAAACAATTATCTTCATCATTAGATTCTACAGGAAGACATAACTGGGATAAGGGACAGATAAAAGATTGGTTCATTGGCAGAGGATTTGGAGAATATGAATCAACAAAAGAAACTGCTTGGCTAACAAGTAGTGATCATGGGATGATAGCGTCTAGAACAAAAAATACCGTATATTATATTTTAAAATAGACGAAATATGTTTTCAACAAGTTTGTTTTTTTCCAACAGCGGGGCACGCCCGCAGTTGGATACAAGGAGTAATTAATGAAAAAAAGATTTCATATTTGTTCACTTTGTTTTATTATGATCACTTTCTTTGCTTGTAATTTAAATACAGATACTGACAATCAGACTCAATCAAATAATAATTACCCCACCTTAAAAATTTCTAGTTCATATTCAGGTTATATATATAGAGTTGGTCTTGCTGGATACTCATTTGATGATTTAAGAATTGAGAACAATGAATCAAAATCATTTGAACTTAAAAATGGTATTCCAGGGGGTAATACTAATGTTAATGTAAATATTACATTTCGACCCGATGCTATCCATATAGATAATCGAAGCCCATTATCAGTTAAGTGCGATTTCCAAAATGGAAAAACAACAACAATATCAATACCAAGTGGTACTGTATCTATTTCGAACTAAAAAAATATTACAGTTTATATTTCATGTGTATCGGTCGATATAAAAAAAACGCACCTCCAAAATTGAACTTTATTTGTCCAACTTTAGGGGCGAACTTCATTCCTTGAACCTTATAGTCTTTTTATTATTTGTATAGTTTAAAATTAAGCCAGAACAGCAACCTTTTCTTTTACAAGCTTCATCTGAGCTTTTGTAAAATGATAAAATTCTGCGACTTCTTCTTCAGTCATTTTTCCCTGTTCAATTAATTTTACAGCAGTTTCAAGGTCACGTTCAGCTCTTTCTTCCTTAGCGAAGTCTTCCATAATTCTACACATATGCTTAACCCCCTTTTCATCTTCCTTGAGATATCTAGCTCTATCAGCCAAAAGCTTACTCTTCATGTCATCGGCCTTTTTGCAATGAAAGTCATGCATAAGGTCGCCAATAGGATCATTTCCTTTATATTCGCCATTTACATAGATGATGTGCGCTTCATCGTTGAATAATTCTTCACCATCTACATATCTGTCTATTTTATACAACGGTTTTCCTTTTTTGAAAATATCATTTTCAGTAATAAAAATGACATAACTTTCGGGAAGATTCTTTGCATCTTCACCAGGAACCGTAATATCTGCATCCATGAGAGCGGAATTATAGCGTGCACGTTTTGCTCCGGCGCCTTTATCAGCTCTTTGAATTTCAATATCGTAAGGTTTACCTTTATTGTCTTTCGCATAAACATCAAGTCTAACAGAACGACCTTCCAGGCTCTTTACGGTTTTCTGAGCAACTGTATCAATTACTTTAAGCTTCTTGTTATCAAGAATAGTCTGAAGTACGAATTGAGTACAGTCCTTATCATTTTCAAAAAAGCGTGTCATGAAATCATCGTCCATGAGTGTGAACTCCTGGAGACGAGCAATCATTTTCTGCTTTTTTGTCGAATCCTTTTTTGCCATAAGTTATATTACCATTAAAAAATAAAACTCGCAAGTTTACCTTTTGAGATATAGTATCTTAGTAATTACATCTTTAGTAGATTTTTTTATCTTACCCCTTTATCTTACCCCTTTATCTTACCCCTTTAACAAAGGGGTAAGTTGAATAACATGATAGAAAACTATAGCTAATTCTTAAGGCAGAAGTCGGGAATGATGTTCCTCAGAATGTCCCTCGGAAAAACACATAGATGACTTCAAACTTTGATACAAATGTATTAGAATTGATTAAACAAAATAAGATAACACGAAGAAAAATTGCATCAAATCTATAAAAAAAATGTCACCAAAAATGTCACCCTTTTTATTTAACCATTATTAATCTTGATAAAACATTGGGAATTTAGTATATTAAAGTACATAAAACATGGGTAAACGGTTATGAAACTTCAAAGTTCCAGTTCGGGACGTTGAGGTCGCTGGTTCAAATCCAGTTTGCCCGACTTTTAATGACGGAACCACCGGAAAAAGGAGGTGAATACAGTATGGCAACAATCATGGTTGATGATTCAGAAAACCTTGAAAAGGCAATCAAACGCTTTAAGCGCATGGTTGAAAAAGAAGGCATTATCCGCGAATACAAAAAGCGCGAATACTTCGAAAAACCGTCTGCTACCCTCCACCAGAAGAAGACAACTCTCGAGAGAAAGCTTCTTAACAAGAGACGTAAGACAGAGAAGAAGGACTATTAAGCCTACAATCGAAGAACCGTTAAAAAGCAAGCCGAAAGGGTTGCTTTAGGTTCATCGAAAGAATGGCTCAGAGGCAAGCTGTGCTTGCCGACCTTTCATAAAAAATGCTCGGGTTCCCGAGCATTTTTTATTTAACCATCCTATACCTTAAACAAATCAATCTGACCGCCAATCTGACCAACCGCAGCCTCTACGCTGTTTGCAATTTCAGAAAGGGCATTACTTGTTTCCTTGATATCGCCTGCACTAGAAGAAATCTTATCCATACTATCCCGGATTACGCCGGTAGTATTTCTAAGCTGATCAATTTCAACAAGAATAGATTTATTTCCTTCTGCCATTTCGTGAGAAGCAGCTCTAACCTCACTTGTATTGTCATTCATAAGCTTAAGGGCATCTCCAATCTGCTTGGAACCTTCCTGCTGTTCTTCCATAGCACCCTTAATCTGAAGCACCAGCTGCTGAGTCTGGGTAATGGAATTACTTACCTCTACGAACATATCTGTAGAAGCCTGAGAAGCACTTACTACATCATTAATAGAACCTTCAATCTTCAACAGCTCCTCGCGGATTGTCTTTGACTGAGCACTTGAAGTTTCAGAAAGCTTACGGATTTCATCAGCAACGACAGAGAATCCCTTACCAGCTTCACCCGCATGAGCCGCCTCAATAGCTGCGTTCATGGCAAGAAGGTTTGTCTGGCCGGCAATATCACTGATTGTCTTGTTGGCAGTCTGAAGTGCCTTAGACTGTTCTTCAATATTATGGATTCGCTGGTTTACATCATTCTGGCGCTGAATACCAGCTTCTGTATTCTGGATAAGAGCATCAAAAGACTGGGCCATATATCCGACAGAATTGTTTACACTGCTGATATTTCCAATCATCTCTTCTACAGCAGCACTTGCTTCTACAACACCACTCGACTGAGTTTCAATCATATTCTCAAGAGACTGAATGTTCTGGGCAATCTCTTCTACAGCACTTACTGTCTGAGAAACACTGTTTGCCTGATTTTCAACCTGAGATCCAATATCACTCAAGTCTCCAATGATTGCCTCTATAGACTGACCATTTTCTCCAATACGCTGCTGAAGTCCTAAGTTTACGTCTCCAAGAATTTCCTTTGAATCTTTAACCCCTCCGATAATTGTACGAAGTTTTTCCATAAAGGCATTAAAACCGTCCCCAAGAGCGCCAATTTCATTATTGCTTTTTACAACAATCTGTTGTGTAAGGTCAGCCTCTCCCGAAGCAATATCATGAATAGATTCCTGCACTATCTTAAGCGGTTTTACTGCAGCAATCATCATCAGTGAACATGCGACAGAAACTATTATTCCTACAAGAATACTGATAATGAGAATGATGGTTCTCATTTTATTACCAACCGCTTCAATCTGCTTTTGAGGAATTGTCAGAATTGCAGACCATGGAGTTCCCTGAACCGGGGCATAAGAAGCAAAGGTAAGTACACCCTTCGGATCCCTGTAATAACCTTCTCCCGACTCTCCGGCACAGGCTTTTACTGCAATTGCATCCAGCCCGGAAAAGCCCGCTTTATCACTGTAAGAAAGGTCCATATATTTACTCATACCACGGATATGAGAAATAAGTACTCCATTAGAACCGACAAGAATCGCCTTTCCTTCCTGCCCCATAGAAAGCTCGCTGACCATCTTATCAATTTCATTAAGCTTAACCGCGCCGGCAAAAACTCCAATAAGCTTTCCCGTTGAATTATAGGCAGGACGTGCAATGTAATAGCAGACACTTCCATCTAACTGAAAATCAATATCAGAAACATAAAGTTCCTTTTTATCATTCATTATAGAGCGGAAAAATGGTTTGGAAATTACAGTCAGAATTCTTCCGTCACTTGCATAACCAACCCCATCTGGTGTACAGAACATTACATAATTAAACAAAGGATTTCTGATATCTTCATGTGATAAAAGCCAGGCAATAATACGGTCTGCATTACCTGCTTTTGTAACATCATTATCAGAATAGATACGAAGATCATTTACCAAAACCTCATTCCAGTTCTGGATTTTTCCTGCATCCTCGGTAATTACCTTCTCACTGAAGTCTGAATAATCTCTCTGAGAATAGGCTTTTACACTCTTTACAATAAAGATATTCTGAAGCACAAAAGACACAACGAGAATCGCAAGAATATAAAGCGAAAACTGCATTGCAAGGTGGGCATATTTCTTTTTCTTAGTTTCTTCCATAATCAATTCCTCTCTTTCGCTTTATTTTGTAGTATTCTTGTAAATCTTATTGATAGCAACCGCATGGAAGGCAACTCCCTTTACATTACTCTTAATAAGGTTTGCATTACATTTCTGGTAAACCGGCGAAATAGCCGCATCATCCATAATCATAATTTCTGCCTGCTTCATTGCAGCCCAGCGTTCTGCAATCTTTGTACAAAGTTCACCGTCTGTGCAGCTTGCAATAAGGGCGTTGTAAGCAGGATTAAAATAGTTACCCATGTTGTTTGAGTTACCGGTTACCCACATTGCAAGATAAATCATAGGGTCGGCATAGTCTGGTCCCCAGTTATTAAGGCCAAACTGGAAGGCTCCGGAACTCATAATTTTACGTCTTTCCTTCTTTTCTACAGCCCTGACAGTTACTTTTATTCCATTCAGATTTCTTTCAAGCTGCCTCTTCATAGATTCACAGCAGATTATCTGAGTTTCGCCATCAGCTGTAAGAAGTTCCACTTCAAGAGTATTCTTTCCAAGTTCTTTTTTTGCTTTTTCAAAATAATCACGGGCTTTCGCAGGATTATAAGAACATACATCCGGGAACTCCACTCCGGCCGGAGTAAAGTCCTGACCAGTCTGAGAGAAGGCAAAACCTCTTGGAATTGCACCATAAGCGGCCGCAGAACCATCTGCCATTTCCTTAGCAATCACTTCGCGGTCTATACCATTTGCAATTGCAAGACGAAGATTTTTATTTGCGAATAAAGGATCATCAAAATTAAAGGTTAAGAAATAAAGGAAGCCTGAATCTACCGGCTTAAACTCAGGAGAGTTCTGCATCTGAACAACTGCATCACCAGAAAGTTCAACAAAATCAAGCTGGCCGCTCTGATATTTTTTAAGAGCCTCTTCACCGCTGTTTATAACTTCATAATGAATTCCGCCAAGCTTGATTTTTGCTGCATCATAGTAGGCAGTATTTTTAATAAAGGAAATTGATGTAGCGCCAACCTTATAATCTGTAAGAAGGAAGGCTCCGTTAGAAAGGCAGGTCTCAGGACTTGTTGCATATTTGTCGCCGCATTTTTCTATAAAAGCCTGATTTGCCGGATAGAAGGTACAGAAGTAAAGCAACTGATCAAAGTATGAAACAGGAGTCTGAAGCTCAACTTCAAAAGTGTAATTATCTCTTGCACGAACTCCAAGCTGATTTGGCTCCATCTGTCCAGCCTGAATTGCAGTTGCGTTTTTTATCTGTGCAATATCGCTTATCATAAAGGCATACTCAGATTCGGTTGCCGGGTCTATAGCTCTCTGCCAGCCATAAACAAAGTCATGTGCTGTAACAGGATCTCCATTAGACCAGTAAACATCATCTCTCAGTTTAAAAGTATAATGAAGACCATCTTCAGAAACCTGCATATCCTTTGCACAGGCATATTTTACAGAACCATCATCGGCCATCTGCATAAGACCGTCAATCATGTTTCCAATAAGTTCAAAAGATGTTGCATAAACAGAAACCTGCTGATCCAGGGTATCTATAGTAGCATCCAGTGATACATTTAAAATAGGTCCACTTACCTTTTTTCCGGTAAAGGTCCTTTTGCAAGCTGTGCAGCAGGTCCTTTTCCACATCCTGACAATACCAGAGATAATAATACCCCGGCCACAAAACAAAGCTTCTGCTTCATATAAGTCTCCTGTGTGCAATTATGAGTAAACGTATTTTTTTAATTGATTTTTATAATGAACGTTTAAAGGATTTTTTAATTATAACACGGTATTATACAGGTAGCAAATAATTTTGAGTTATAAACAAAAGACCGCAGGTAAGATTCTACCATGCGGTCTTTTGTTTTACACAGTGGTTTCGATACGGCTTCGCCTACTCAACCACCATTAAATTAAGCTTTCGCTCTTTCGAGGAATGAACCGTCGCGTGTATCGATTACGATTTTGTCGTCTGTGTTGATGAACAATGGAACGCGAACTTCGATTCCTGTATCAAGTGTAGCAGGCTTCAAAGACTTTCCAGAAGTATCACCCTTAACACCTGGTTCGCAGTAAGTTACTGTACGTGTAACGCGAACTGGAAGATCGATACCTACTGGCTTTCCTTCGTAGAAAGTAAGGTTTACTTCAAGGTCATCATCTGGAGTGATGTATCCAGCGTAGTCACCAAGGTCTTCCTTAGCGAGTTCGAACTGTTCGTATGTATCCTGATCCATGAATACGAATGTGTCGCCGTCGATGTAAGAAAGCTTTGTTACGTGTGATTCGAGATCTACTTCGTCAAACTTTTCACCAGCATCAATACCAAGATCCATTGTTGAGTTTGTAACAAGATTCTTTACGCGGAAGCTGGTAACCATTCCGGCACGTCCTGAACGCTGTCCGAGCATCTTCTGAACGATAAGAGCATTTCCTTCATACATGAAGGCTGTTCCAACTTTTAACTGTGATGTCATTAACATAATATAAAACCCCTGAAAAAGAATTTACAAAAATAATTACTATATTATAGCAAGTTTTTCAATGTATGTCATTAAGTTAGACGCAAGGTCTCCGTTTTTTCTAAGGGAAGCTGCAAAGTCACGGAAGCCGGGTACGAGACGGGGAACTGCTTCGAAGAACTGAGAGAATGACATATTATTGGCACCATTTATATCCAACCAGGCCTTCTCTACTATCTCAAAATCTGCCTGTTCAAAATGCTGTCTCATTCTTTCCAGCAGAGCCTTCACCTTCACAAGCTGATATTCATCACTTTGAGGATATGCATGCCATATAAAAGGAATACCAGAAAGGCAGGCCCGCGACATAGACTCCTCGCCGCGGATTACAAGGGCAGAACATTCCTTCATCATTTTATCCCACTGATTCTGATTAAGATATGGAAGTTCTTCTACAAAGGTGTTTTCGTCCCTGCGACTTCGTTCAGGGTCTGCTGTTTCAACCACCTGCTTCAGAGCCTGCAGCATACTTTCCTTACCCCGCCCCTGTGCAAGAAGAACTTTTTTTCGGTCCCTGAGCGGAGTCGAAGGGCCGCCACAATAATCAATCAGAGATTCAGCCAGTTTGCTCCAGTCATTTTCATAAGTAAAAACAAGGACAGGGCCATCAGCTTTATATTCAGGAATCTCCTGCCATTCATCATCAATAACAAGTCCGCCAGTCTTCTGAGTAAAGCCCGGCATAAAGTTTACTTTCTGTACCTTTGCACTTCGGGTAAGAGACTGAAGACAGTGAAAATCTTCTGCATATTTTTCTGCAGTAAGATAATCAATCATAATGATTTGAACAGTACGCTGGAGTTTTTCATCAAATAAAATGCGCTCCATCCAGTCCGGACGGCCGCATTGGAAAAGTTCAAGGATTAGGGAAAGACGTTCTCCGTCGTTTTGACTGAAAAGTTCATGACATAAGGCATCATCATTCCAGGGGAAGATTTCTATGCCGTTTATATTAATGGATTGCTTCGCTTCGCTCGCAATGACATCACTTTCAATTTTAGAAAAAGCTTCCAAATCATCAACAACGAGGCATATTTTATATTTCGATTGAATTTTCGCAAGGCGGCGGCAAAGTCTCCAGGCAACTCCAATATCGCCAAAGTTATCCACCACCTTGCAGAGAATGGTTATATACATTTAATTGATTTTGCTGTAAAGGCCGCTTAATTCATCGCGCCATTCAGACTGCTGTTCGCGGCTTTCCCATTCAATTATTTTTTTAATTGTAAAATGACGCTGGTCTCTGATATTTTCATACTGAAGGACAGCAAAACGTCCCTGACCAATATATGCAACTTTTTCGTTTTCGCCTGTTGGCTCAGCTTCTTTTACCTGATTTAAAACACAATCAAAGTGGAGAGGCTCTCCGGTAGACTTGTCTGCAATAGCACTGGCAATATCTGTAATCGGCTGACCACATTTAGGACAGATAATCTCACGTGACTTTACATTCTGAATTGCTGCAACTCTCTGACGTTCAGCATCATGATCTTCATATAAGGCCTTATTAAACTGAAATGATTTCTGTTTATTTTCACGCTCACGTGACTGATCATTTCTTTTCTGATTATTCCAGTTACCCGAATGTTTTCTATTGCGACGTCTATCCATAATTAGTCCCGAAACTTCAATTCGTCAGGATCTTCAATCAAGTGATTACTAATCACCTGCGCAATTCTCTGAATTGCATTATCAAGATATTCCGGACTTTGAATTTTCTTCCTTAACTCTAATATTCTAGGAGACAGATCGATTGTTTCGGTCCGCTCAAGAACAAGAGTTGCTGCCTCTGTTGATTTTCCACCAGAAATCATAGAATCTCCCTTTGACACCCATGCGTTTTATTCTGAAAAAGCATTTTCGATATGATATACCGGTTCAAGCCCTGGCATATCAATAACAATTACATCAAATCTGACATAGCTGTTATTATATTCTCGATGTTTTAACAGAAAACGTTTAGATGTTTTTATAATTCTTTGACGTTTCTGGCTGTTTAACTCTCTCTGAATCATATCTAAAGTGCCGTTTGGAAGCGTTTTAACCTCTACAAACACTAAAGTATCATTCTTAAATGCTATTATATCAATTTCTCCGCGATTTGTCCGCCAATTACGCTCAATTATTGAAAATCCTTTTGATTCCAGATAAGCAGCAGCTCTCTTTTCCCCTTCATTTCCAATTATTTTTGTATTCATTTTGAATCTCCACCCGCTAAAGGCATTTCTTCTTGTAATATTACACTGAAAATTTTTGCAAGAATTTCCCAGGTCTCCGGTGGGACATAGCTGTTAATATCTATATCAGATAAGAATTCAACTAGAGTTTTATTTTCCTCAATTTTAATATTATTTTTATAAGCCTCTTCCAGAATCACATTAGCAAGCAGTCCTCTCCCCTTGGCAGTTACAAAAGGAGCCTGGCTTCCCTCCAGATATTTTAAGGCTACAGCTTTTTTTATTCCTTCTTCCTTCATACCCGACCTCCAAAGGAATAAAATTCTTGAGTCTGACAGGCAGTTCCTTCCAGCATCTCCGCTGGAAGAATTTCAATTGTTATATTTTTCCCTTTAGATGAAAAAACTGCATCAAGTTTATGAGCGATTTTTTCGTTCTCTTCTGTATTTCCGTTACAATTCATTCGTATTTTCATGCATATACCAGCCTTATATTCAAGGCTAAATAAATATCTGTGAGCAGAAGAGAGCCAGTTACATTCAAGATTTAAAAGTTGAAGATGATTATTATCATCAAAAAGAAGTCCTGTATTACCCTGGGCCAGAGTCTTTTGATTTTGTTTGATTTCATAAGGAAAAAACTGCCAGGAATTCTTTACAGAATTCAAGCTGCGCAAAGCAAGGCATTCGTTTTTTGACGGATTTTTCTGCTGTTGATTTTGATCAGCATTATCCCAGCCAAGTTCAGACAGAAGTAATAATAATTCATCCTCCGAAAAATCCAGTCCCTTTTTTGAAAGAATCATTAAAAGCTCAGCCGCCCTTTTTTCCTTTCCGTTAAACTTTAAAGCCAGACTATGAAGCTTATTCAAAAAAGAAGCATCAAACTTCATTCCAAGTTGTTTTGTCTGCTGTAAAAGATGAAAGCTAAGGCTATCTGCAGGAAGCCCAAGATTTTGCAAAAAAAACATAAGCTGGTCATTTTGCATAAGGGAAAGCTTAATATTTTCCTGTCCGAAAGAATTCTGTAAGGTCTGATTGGGAGAAAGAAGAATCTGCCCGTTTTTAGCTGAAATTGCAGCTGTAAACGTTGAACCAGGTTTGAGTTGGGAAGCTGATGTTATAGTAACCCGAGCTCCAGCAACAGAACCCTCATACTTGCCCCCACCCTTGTCCGAAATAATTCGCACAAGCACCTGACTCCCTTCCTTCAAAGTTTGCCAAGGTATCCCAAGCCGAGAAAGCTGATTTGTATAAACAGAGATTCCCCCTTGAACCATAAAAAAAGTTTAACACATAGAATACAAAAAAAAAAGACCGCCTGTGCATCAGACAGACGGTCAATAAATGCGCTACATTCTAAGCATTAGTAGAAGTAACTGAAACCAACATTTCCAGACACTGTTTGTTTTACTCCAACATAAACACTGTTGTTGTAAATCCAGCTTTCATCAACAGCAATTCCTGCCGAAGCTGCCGATGTAGTAGATTTTAGACTACCATCAGTTTCTCTGTTAAAGTACGGCATGTTTACAGAAGAGAACAAATAACCATCTGGCTCAGGGAACTCTTTCAAAATATGACCATCAGTTTCAGGAATAACAATATAGATATTGCCAAAGCGACCAAAGCCTTGTCTATCAGCAGCTGTAAAGAATGCATACTCATCAATAAAAATAAGACGAGGTGTATAGGTTGAATTAATTCCTTGTTTATCTTCATCTTCCTCTGAATCTAAGCTAACCTTAAATGCAAAGTATGCAGGATTTCCGGTAGGAATCCTGATTTTTTCGTTACTGGCCTCTCCCATAAACTGAGTGATTCCAAAGTTATAACCTGTTGTAGTAGAAGATCTTGGAACAAAGTTTTCTCCTTCCCAGACATTTGCATCTGTAAAGTCTATTACATCACCTAATTTATGACTTCCAACATCTGCTGGATATGTAAGAGCTGTAACTAAAGTTCTGTCATCATATTTTGTGAATTGAATTTCTTTTGTATCTGAATAAACTTTACAAGCAGGTTCATCCACCTTGTATGCAACAACACGAGCAAAATATCGGTTTCCGGCATTTACAGGCATAGTTGCTTCGTAAGTATTAGTATAGGCATTTACATAATCATTTCCAACTTTGTGTGTAAATTTTCTAAATGAAGACTTCTTAAGAATCTTGAATTCTACCTCGTAAGCAACATTACCAGAACCGTCATCTTCTGTAATTTTATCCCAGGTAACCTTTAATAGTGGCTGGGTATCCAAAGAGCCTTCTTCTTCAGATAAAGTTACATTTGTAGGTTTTGAAAGTCCTGAATCTGTTGCAGCTTCTATTTCTGCATAGTTTCCATAAACATAAAAATCAGAAGAGGTTACATAACTATCATTCGTTGCAATTACTTTTAAAGAATAGTTAATTCCTGCGTCTAATCCATCTATAACAGCACCATCAGGATTTGTTATTTTTACAGGGGCTTTATTATTTGCCATTACCCAATAATAAACAGTCTGTCCGTCTTTCTGCTCTGCAGAAAGTCCTGTAAATTTAATTTTTATAGAAGTAGATTTTACTTCCAAAACTTCCAAATCAGTTACTGTATCAAATTCTGCAGTTGTAAAATCATCAACAGAACAGAAGTTAGACATTATTGTTTTATCATTACCATCTTTATCTTTATACTTAGCTCTTACAAATGCATAGCCCGCTTTATCATAAGAATATTTTGTAAATATTTTCAAACCAGTTCTTGTTAATTCTGGGGAAGAAGAAGCTGGAATAATAAGATTTTCGTCACTAACTTTATCATTCGAAAGCTCTGAACTTAAAAGATATTCAACCGTACAACCAGAAGGTACATAATCGAAATTTGTCGCATATCTATAAACAGCTTCTTTTTGACCGGCAGAAACCAAAACGCTGTTTACTTTAGGCTCATTAATTTTAAAATCTTTCTCAACAGAATCACTTTCACCTGCTTCATTCTTTGCATAAATAGACACCCTGAATGTAGTAGATGAACTAAAATCAGGGGCATATTTTAATGCATCAAATTCATAAACAGGTTCTGTAACAGTTTTTGTATCTCGCTCAGTTGATGAATAATACCCTTCTTTTACAACTATTCTGTAACTATCTGCACCAGAAACAGGTTCCCAATTAATTTTTACTGCAGTTATTCCCTGTTGAACTTTTATACTTTCTTTCTCTACCGCTTTCGGTGGAATATTTCCCAAAGTAATAGATTTTGGTTCCGAACATTCATATAAAACGTCATATTTTCCAGTTGAAGAATTATATTTGGTAATAGCAAATTTATAATAATATGTTTTATCAGGAACAAGATCACCTGAATCATCATAAGTTTTAATATATGAATATAAGTTATCATGAAGAGGGATTTCTTTGTATTCACCATCGATTGATTCTGAACGATAAGCTTTTAATGTTTCCAAAGGCCTTTCCGGTGATTCAATACAAACAGTTTTATAAATTGAATCATCAAAAGATAAAGTATAGTTTGAAAAATCATATTCTTTTGTTTTAAAATCTAAAGTTTTTTCAAAGGTTTTATAATCGGACTTTTTAGTATAAGTTACTTTCAAGGTATAATTTGTATTAGGCTCAAGAGGTTTTGTAGCATAAGAGGTTGAACCGCCATCTATACCTATATAAAAATCAGAATCGTTATAACGGGTACCAGAACATACAGATTCTGTAGAATCCTTTTTATAAAGAGTGTAACTATAATTTGATAGTTCCTTCATTTCATCGACAGTACAGAAATTAATTTCTACCCAGGTCGCATAAGTTGTTCTTACAGAAAGATTATAAGGACTATCAGAAGAATTATTATCAGAACTATCTCCTCCTGAGGCATTAGAACAACCGGCTAATAAAAAGATGAGCAATACTATACTAAGTACACCCCCCCCCTGCACGTTTGTTTAGAAGATTGAAAAAAGATTTCATATAAGACTTCTCCTTTTTTTATAAAATTTTTTTAAAATTATAACATAAAGGAGAAAATTAGCAAAGTTATAATTATTTATTATATAAAAAGAAAGGGGCTGTCCAAAAAGAAATGGGCAGCCCTAATTATTTTAAATTTACAAGTGAATTCAAATCTGCTAAAATTTAAATATGAGCAGAGGCGTAAGCGATAAAATCACATATAAACCATATAACCA